>JABAOH010069607.1_pt1 | contig 66525 bp, 64 predicted proteins | sample 7062181 | NCBI WGS metagenome assembly JABAOH01 (sample SAMN14538630, study PRJNA623070) | marine sediment metagenome | biome: marine biome [ENVO:00000428]; feature: marine pelagic biome [ENVO:01000023]; material: deep marine sediment [ENVO:00002113]; isolation source: pool of 5 deep marine... | reverse complement strand
TACCGACCGGAGATGATCATACCCCCGAGGAAGGCAAACAGCATCGAGACGAGGCCGCCGAGGATCGCCGAAAAGCGGAGCTGGCGGATGTCCTGCACATCGGCTGTCTCAGGAGCACCCCAGTTCGCCGCGAGCTTGGTCCCGAGCCACGCCATCATCGCGATCGCCACTCCCGACAGGTTGACGGCGACCGCCAAAGTGAAGAACAACCGCTCCAGGGTTCCGGTCACCCAGCCAAGTGAGTCCGTCGTGAACGGATCTGTCGCTCCGCGTCGAGCCCACGTGAGGAACCCCCAAGCTGCAAGATGGCCACCGCCGAGGGAGAGACTCAGACCGAGCAGGTAGGCGCCGAAGGTGAACGGCTCGAACATCTGAGACTCCCGTCGATGATAGCACGCGGAGCTTGCAGCCTCGGCTCCCCGGTTTTACGAGGGAGTCAGATTAGCTGTTGATGCGCGATCGCGCCCGCGTCGTGCGGGTCACGGACGGGTCCTCAGGAAGATCACGTTGGAGACTACGATTTCAGTGCTATGCCGCTTCGCGTCCCCCTCTCCCCATGTGGAGTATCTGAGTTGCCCGTCCACCCACCGGGGCTAGCCCTCACGTTACTAACCCCCTGGGCCGGTCGGCAGGCCTGGAGATCCGCGCGCGTGTGCTACGGCACGATCAGCAGGAGTGAAAGAATATTCGAAACACCGCTGACCCAGCCGGGTGTATGTTCATTCATGCGCGGAACTGGGCCACGATTGATCTGAGCACATGGGGATCTACGGGGATATGTGACTTCNNCAATGTGACTTCCCTATAAGATCGATTATGTTAACCTGGGGCCCGAATAACACCCGAACATGGGAATAGTTATGCAGCCCATGTGCCGGGGCAAGAAGGCAGACGGCAGCACATGTGGTGCACTGCCTCATCTGCTCGATTCCGACGGATTCTGCCCCGCTCATCGCCCTGGAGGACGAGAGACGATGGCCGAGCGAGGCCGAAGGGGCGGACTTGCGACCAAGCGCCGTTTCTCGAGCCCCGGCCTCGAGCCCAATGAGCTCCCGGAGCTAAAGACCCATGCCGACGCGCAGCTCTGGTTGGAGATCATTGGACGAGCGGTGGCCACGGGGCGGCTGTCGGACCGGCAGGCTCAGGCTGCGATTAGGGCGGTCGCCGAGTGGGTCCGGGCCGAAGGCGAACGCGCCACGGCCGAGGTCGTCAATGACCTCAAGGCCGACATCGCAAGGATGAAGGCCGAGCTCTCCGGTGGGCCGATCCGGTCGGTCGGTTGACGCTTCGCGACCTTCACCGCTATGCACTCGGCCTTAGACGCGAGGTCGAGGCTCTTCAGCCCGCGACAAGGGCGAGGGGCAGGTTCGACGACATCGGCCACCTTCGGCAGCTCAGACACTTTCCGGTCTTCGCGCGTGAGCAGCTACGCGTGATCGACCGCGCATCGGGTCGGCTGGTACGGCTCGAGCTCAACTGGATCCAACGACAGATCCTGGCGGCCGAGCTTCGAGCTCGACGACGAGGTCGTATGCCTCGCTTCTTGGTGCTGAAATACCGCCGGGGCGGTGTGACGACGCTGCAGCAGGCTCTCGGCTACTGGACAACCTGGGCTGAGCCCAACGCGTTCGTGGCCACCCTGGCCCATCGCACCGAGGACACGCGCACGATCTTCATGATGGTGAGCCGCTTCTACGATCAGCAGGACCTAGCCAGACGCCACAAGAAGACAACGGCCGGTGTGCACCACCTCGAGTTCCCCGGATGGGGCTCCGTATACAAAGCCGAGACAGCCGGAGCGAGTGGTGCGTTTCGTGGCTCGCGGCTGACGCGCCTACATATCTCTGAAGCCGCGCATTGTACCGACCTCAGGGCGGTCCACAGTTCGGTCAGCGATGCGATTGAGGACAGACCGTACGTCATGGAAACAACACCGAACGGTCGCTCGGGCCGAGGCGAAGCCTTCTACGAGTTCTGGCAGGCGGCGAAGCGAGGGGAGTCGGACTTCACGCCGCTGTTCTTTCCGTGGCACGCTGACCCTCGAAATGCGCTCGCTCTCGAAGCGCCTGACGAACTCGGTGAACTAAGCGACGCAGAATCGAGACTACGGACGCGGTTCGACTTGAGCCTCCCGCAAGTGAAGTGGTGGCGCCACAAGCGTCGTGGCATTGTCGCGGACGGGCGCAGCGCAAGCGTCATCTTCCAAGAGCATCCCAACGATGACGAAAGCTGCTTCCTCACGAGCGGCGAGAGCTACTACGCGGGCGAGTTCATCGATCAGGCTTACGAGAACTGTCGGCCGCCCTTGGCCCCTTCGGAGCTCCGCGGTGACTACGGTTCGCTTTGGGGATCGATCGACAGCGGTAGGCTTCGCATTTGGGAAGAAGCGAAGAAGGGTGCCAGGTATGTGATTGGCGTCGACCCGGCCGAGGGAGTCGGTGGAGACGACTCGGCGATCTGCGGCATCAACGTTGAGACCGGCGAGCAGGCGTTCGCTTTTCATCGAAACGACATCGCACCCGACGTGATTGGCTCCGACGTGATCGGCGACCGTGACTACGGACTTGGGTGGCTCTGGGGCCACTCGGCTTCCGGGTCACCGGCATACGTCATCGTGGAGCGCGAGAACCATGGGCATGCCGTTCTCGTGGGTCTCCTGAAGTTGGCCGGATACCCCGACCCACTCGTGCATCACGACATGAGTGAGACCACGGCGGATGCGACGGCGTCACGTCGCGCGGGCTGGCGACACAACCACATCCAACTAACGACCACGGTCGGCCGCGCCTTACGCGAGCAGTTTCCTGTGATTCGAGATGTCGAGACGGTGGCGTCGATCCAAAACGTCTCGAACGAACAAGGAACTGCCCGGTTCGGCGGACGTGATCTGGCGGTGGCCTTTGGGCTATGCGCGATAGGGGTGAGTCATGCCTCGTGGCCGGGTAGCTTGATCGGCGTGGGTGGTATGGTCATCGATCTGCAGCAGATGCGCATCGTCGGCTAGGCATGTGGCTCAGTGCGCTCGTCTCTAGGACTCAAAGCACACGATCGGTCGGTGCGCTTCGTGCTCAGGCGGGTATGCTGTCCGGAGCTCGTAGCACCGAGCCTCGGCGTGCGCGTCTCTGTTGAGCGTCACTCCTAAGGGGGGGCGTGCGCTCCCGCTCTCAGGTCGAACCCAGGATCGGTCCCCAGTCAGGCGCCTACCCGGTCACTCAGTTCACCGGCGAACTCGCTGACTGCGTGTGAACCACCTTCCAGGAGCCGTCGATCAGCCGGAACAGGTACGTGCCGTGTCCTCGGTTGTGGATAGCCCGACCGTCAGGCGTGGTGAGCCTAATTTCCGTGTCGACGACCGCCCAGGCGAAGCCACCCTCGAAGTGGGTCTGGATGTTGGAGAAGCCGAGACTCAGCCCCAGCTCCGCCTCGGGCTCGACGTGGTTCACCACGAGGTCTCGCAGTCCGATGTTCTCCCCTCCGCCCTCGAAGTAGCGCGCTCCTTCCCAATCGAGGAAATGCGCGTAAAAGCTATCGCCGCTCCCCTGCTCCCAACCCACCCGCACGTCCTCGAGGATGCCCTGCAGGAGAGCAGGATCATGGTATCGCGTCAGGTCCTCATTCGGGGTGCAACCTGATGCGATGGCTATCAGGGCTACAGCGATCACGCTCGACCGCCTCATCATGTCTCCTCCTTATTGCAGTAGCTTTGCCAGCGACCATAGGGGCGATAGCGGGCCTCATCGCTGAACGGCATCCTAGCGCCGCTGCCTCGACGACCAGTGAATCGCCTTGATCATCCACCGCTTCCCATCGCGAGCCAACACCATCAGTTCGGCGCCCTGTGAGTTGATCTCCCGATCACCCATGCTGCCTCGCGTCACGTTGGTGGAATGCGCCCAGGCTACGTCACCTTCTACGGTGACGCGGATCTCACCTCGCTCCCGGGTCACCGCCTGAGCGAAGCGCATATCTCCCATAAGGTGGCCCGACCGGTACTGCTCGAGCGTCTCGACGCCGCCGCTCTCGAGGATCGTGACGTCGTCGGCGAGCTGGGCGAGCGCAGTTGCCGAATCGCCGCTGGACAGCGCCGAGTGGAAGGCATCGACGACGGCCACGACGGCTGCTTCGTCCGACTGAGCGAATACCGGCGCTCCCAGTGCGCCGGAGAGGAGGGCGGCGGTGACCGCGGTCGCGGTGAAGTGTCTCATGAAGGGTCCCTTGTGTGAGTCTTTCTCCTCCCCGATACGGCGAACGCCTCGGCGGGGCAACCCCGGCCGAGGCGCTGGGACGGTGCTCGTGTCCGACCTAGCCGCTCTCGGCGGCCGGCCGCGAACGGTGTGAAAGCGTCCACACGTATCCCGCGATGGCCCGTGCCTGCTCCTCGGTGATCTGACTGCCCCCTTTGGGAGGCATCATGACACCGGTCTTGCTATCGGATGGGCTGACGCCTTCGAGAATCTGCCGGACGAGGTACTCGAACGTCCCGTCGCCGTGATACCACTCGGTATCGGTCAGGTTGGCGCCGACACCCGGGATGCCTTTTGCATCCATGCCATGGCAGGCGAAGCAGAGCCCAATGCTCTTGAAGTAGCCTTCCCCGGTCGAGACCATCGCCGGAGTCACTCCCTGGGGCAGCGCCAGCTCGGTCTGAGCCGACGCGGCTCCCACGTGCATGATTAGTGCGGTGGCGACGATCAGCGTCGTCCTCATTGGTTGCCCCTCCTAGGCGTTGCTGTAAGCGTGTCGGGGGAAGCTGGCACCGAGGTCGCTGGTGGCGCCTGTGGCTGTGGATAGGTCGGCGGCGCGGCGACGCCCTCCGGGACGTTGGTCGCCTGAAGGAAGGCCAGCACCGCGGCGGCGCTGGACTTCGAGAGATTGGCCCTCGCCCTCATGTGGGCGACGATCGCCATCCACTCCCGGTCGGTTCGCTCACTGCCGGGACGGGCGTTGTGGCACCGTCCGCATGTGTCCGCGTAGACCTGTGCGCCCTGTCCGATCAGAGCCGGGTCCTGCTGCGATTCGGCAGGGGCGGGAACGAGGAGGGCCAGGCCCATCGCCAGCGCGACTGCGCTCATCTTGTTCATGATTCGCTCCTTTCGATCCGAGTCAGAATCCGAAGGCCCATTGGACCGCGAACTCGTCGCTTCGACCTTCGTGGAACTCCCACGCGACCTTGACGGGAAGCGTCGGGTCGATCCAATAGGCGAGCCCGAGTGCGAGCTCGTGATGGCCGGTTTGGACGGTGGAGGCGGCGACGGTCGCATCGGCGAGTCGGCCCCACCGGACCACGGGCTCCCAGGAACCCAGGCGGTACGAGCCCTGGAGGTAGAAGCCCGTCTTCACGAGCGTGTCGAACTGATCCAGCTCCTGGAACTCCTGCCACACCCGCACGCCCTCGCCGCGGAACTCGAAGCTGCCGGGTCGCCATTCGGCGGAGAGCGCCGCCGCATAGAGGTCGAGGTAGTCGTCGGCGTCGTACATCGAGTGGAAGCCGGAGGCGTACATCTCGAACCGCCCTCCGTTCACCACGCCGAGTCGTCCGCCCAGCATCTTGTTTCGGTTGTTGTCGTCGAAGGCGACCCCGAGGGCGACCTGAGGTGCGATGTCACTCAGCGGGTCGGGTTCGTCCGGGTGGTCGTGGTCGTCCCCTTCCTCTTCAGCGACTCGTGGGCCTTGCGTCACGTATCCCGAGAAGTCGAGCGACCACCGGGTTCCCATCGACTGTGTCCACCGCATCATGACGCCGGCGTCCGATAGGATCGGCAACAGGGCGCCCTCCGGCACGCCGCCGTGGGCATGGCCGAAGACGATCGGCATCGTGGGGAGCTTGTTGATCCACGTGGGGTGGATCCGCTCTCCGAAGACTCCGAACGGCAGGAGGAACTTGCCCGCGATGAACTGGACGTTCTCGAATCCGAGGTAGTCGATCTGGGCGTACTCGAGCGTGGTGCTCGTGGCGTCGCCGGTGAGCCCGAATTCGAGCTCGGCCTCGAAGAGGATGTCGGTCCCCTTGCTGTAGAGAAGGACGGGACTCACCGAGGCCGAGAAGTCGTTGCGGTAGACGCCTTGCGTGACGCCCTCGTAGGTCGTGGAGCCGTACCCCGCGATCACGAACCCGCTCTGGTTCTGCCCCACGAGGGGCGCCGCGAGCAAGCCGCACAGGGCGGCCGTCAAGCCTACCCGTGTTGGAATGCGGTTCATGGTGCACCTCCGTCAGTGTCCGTGGGAGACCGGTGCGCTGAACTCCGCGTGCCGGTCCATGCCCATCGAATCCATGAAGTGGAGCTCGAAGTGAGCGGTCCCGCCCTCGCCGAGCGTGTGCTCGGCTTCGTACTCACCCTCCGCGTGCTCTTCCGCGGCGTGCTCCTCCATCGTGCCATCGGCGTCGGTGCACTGGATGTCGGGGGTCAGCCCGCCCACGGCGTGTCCGTGTCCGTGTCCGTCGGCGCTGGCCTCGTGCACCCAGAACTTGACCTCGACGGTCTCACCCTCGCGGAGGTGACCGGGGAAGGTCTCGAACTCGACGACGTAGTCGCCGACCTCCTGGTGGATCCGCTCCACATGGAGATGGTCGACCGTCTCATAGAGCGTGATGAGATCCGTGCTTCCGGTCACGGTCGCGACCACGCGGCCCTCATACTCGCCGCTGCTGAAGAACATCATCTCCGCGCTGAAGTGGTCGTCGTGAAGGGAGAGCTCGACCGCTTCCCACTCGGTCTCGCCTTCCCGCCGCACCTCGACCGCGATGGAGGAGAAGTCGGTGAAGAGAGCTGCGTCACTCGAGTGGACCCGGACTTCGACCTCTGTCTCCGTAAGGGTCACGAGGTCGGCAAGGGCAAACTCGAGCTCGGCGCTCAGCTCTTCGGACAGGTTGGGGAAGGTGGGGTTCGCTTCACATCCGAGTAGCGCTGCCCCCGCGAGGGCGAGCAGCGCGATCGGAATTGGTCTCCTCATCTTGACCTCCGTTGTGGGGCCGCGCGGTGGGGCCGCCGGCCGCTGGAGTCGTGGTGAACTGCACCCACACCCATAGCAAAAGCCGTACCCCTGTGGGCAACACGATCGAACTTTCGGTGTGCCAACGAGTTACGAGTCTCGGGTGCGGCTGTGGCAAGGTGAGAATCGGGTGATATGCCCCACCTTCGCGGCGGTCCGAGTTGACGGAGTGGGGCATTTGCCCCACCGTAGCGGCGGAGTGCGCAGAAGAGGACGTTCGTATGTCGGATCCCGAGGCCAAGCGGATCAAAGGGCTCGGCCCACTTTCGGGGCCGCTGGGCCGCCGACTGCTCGCGGGGTTCCTCGCCCTTTCGCTCGTGCCGCTGCTCGTCTCCAACGGAGTGGGGTACCTCAGGAGCGAGGTCATCATCGAAGGGCTGGTGGAGCGCTACCTTCGCGGGATCGCGGACCTGCAGGCGCGCCACATCGGAGAGCGGCTCGATCGACTCGAGGCAGCTCTGACCACATTGAGCGGCCAGGCGCCGTCCGTGGGTTCCCCCGCGATCGGGCCGGTGTGGGACCGGACGACTCTGGAAGCCGCGCTCGAGGAGCACTCGGACTTCGACGCGGTCTATGTGTTTGACGAGGAAGGCGAGATAGTCGCCTCGGCCCCGCTACCGCCCGAGGATCTGCCGCCTTGGATCGGGCCTTCCCTCAACGAGCCCGCCGAAGGGCTGGAGGTACGACGGGACTCGACCTCCCGCGGCTACCCGTTCATCCGTTTCGCAGTTCGGATCCCGACCGACGATGGGGACGTGGGACGAAGGTACCTGGGTGCGACGGTGAGCCTCGGGGCTTCGCTGCTCGACGTCCCGGAGCACACCGCCGGGTCGGTAGAGACCCTGGTCGTCGACGAGGTCGGCCGGCCTGTCTTCGTATCGCACCCCCATGGCCCCATCGACTACGGTGCCAGGCTCGACACGCCCCTCCTGGGCCCGGCCTCGCCGCCGTCCGCCGTGTATCGAGACCGTGTCGGCACGCAGGTGCTGGGGACGGTAACCGAGATCCCTTCCGTCCCGTGGCGCTTGATCAACGAAGTGCCCGTCGCTGACGCGTTGCAGGAGCTTCGAGGGCTGAGGGCGATCTCGCTGTGGCTTGCCACCGTGCTGGCATTTCTGGTCGCCGCGGCGGCGTGGGTGCTCTCTGCGCGCATCGTCGCTCCGGTGCGACGGCTGGTGGCCGCCACGCGGCGCCTCGGTGGTGGCGAGCTATCGGCAAGGGTAGAGACGGTGGAGCGCGACGAGATCGGTGAGCTGGGTGCCTCCTTCAACCGGATGGCTGGGGAGCTCGAGAGGGCGTCGGCCCGGGTCGAAGAGCTTCACCGCGCCGAGCTCGAGCGGGCCGGTCAGCTCGCGACCGTCGGGGAGCTCGCAGCAGGCGTAGCGCACGAGATCAAGAACCCCATCGCCGGCATCTCCGGAGGGATGGACCTCATCGGGAGAAGGGTCCCGGACGACCCCGAGCTACGGCAAATCGTCGAGGAGATGCGGCGCCAGACGGACAGGGTGAGTGTGGCCGTGAGAGACCTGCTGTCCTTCGCGAGGCCTGTCGAGCCGCGGTTGGCTCCGACGGCCGTGAATGTTGTCGCCGAGAGGTCCAAGGCGCTCATCGCGCCCGCCGCGGAGGGGGCGGGCGTCAGCATTGTCGATCAGCTGTCGGCTGCCTTGCCCGCGGTCCACGCGGATGAAGAGCTCCTCGGCCAGTGTGTCGTCAACCTACTCATGAACGCCATCCAGGCGGCGGGGAAGGGCGGATGGGTCCGTCTAGCGACTACGGCTGAAGAAGACGGTGTGACGATCGCGGTGACCGATTCAGGAGAAGGCGTGCCACCCGGTATGCTCGAGCAAATCTTCAAACCGTTCTTCACGACGAAGCACCAGGGGACGGGCCTCGGGCTCTCGATCACCGCGGACATCATTGCGCGTCACGAAGGTCGGATCTCGGTCGAGAACGAGCAGGGCGGAGGGGCGAGCTTTCGGATCTGGCTTCCGAGCGACCCGGATGGAGGGCCCGGTTAGATGGCGCCGCCTCTGGTCTATGTCTGTGACGACGAGATGCTGATCCGTCTCTGGTTGGTGGAGCACCTCGCAGAGCACGGTTACGCCTCGGAGGCGTACGAGACGGGCACGGAGCTGATCGAGGCCACCGAGCGGCGGCCGCCCGATCTCGTTCTCCTCGATCTGCGGCTGCCGGACGGATCTGGCATCGACTTCCTGGTCCGGCTCAAGGAGCTCGATCCCCAACTCCCCGTGATCATGATCTCGGCGCACGGTGAGATCGAGACCGCGGTCACGGCGGTGCGATCGGGAGCGCACCACTTCCTCGAAAAGCCCGTCGACCTGGTGGAGCTCTTCCTCCTCGTGGAGCAGGCGATGGAGGCGAAGCGACTGGTGGTGGAGCTCGACCGTCATCGGGAGCAGAATCGCTGGCAGTTCGCCGACGTCTCTCTGGTGGGGGTTTCCACAGCGATGCGAGAGGTCGCCGACCTCATCACGAGGCTCGGCGGGCGGAGGTCCGCTGCGACCGTTCTGATCCGGGGGGACAGCGGTACCGGGAAGGACGTCGTGGCGAGGGCCATCCACGCGCAGAGCCCCCGGTGTGGCCAGCCGTTCATCGCCGTGAACTGTACCGTCCTTCCGGAGAAGCTCGTCGAGAGTGAGCTCTTCGGGCACGAGGCGGGGGCCTTCACGGATGCGCGCAAGGCGAAGAAGGGGCTGTTCGAGCTGGCGCACGGGGGCACCGTCTTCCTGGATGAGATCGGCGACATGCCTCGGGCGGCGCAGAGCAAGCTTCTGGACTTCCTCGAGAACCGGAGGTTCAGGAGAGTCGGTGGCGTCCGGGACCACGAAGTCGACGTGCAGGTCGTTGCGGCCACGAACCGGGACCTGGAAGCGGCGGTCGCTGCCGGGGACTTTCGCGAGGATCTCTTCTACCGCTTGAACGTGATCCCGATCACGCTCCCGCCGCTGCGCGAGCGCCGAGAGGACGTCGGACCTCTCGCGCTACATTTCGTGCAGTCGATCTGTGACGAGATGTCGATTCCTCACCGTTCGATCTCGCTCGAGGCGTTGAGGGCGCTGGAGGAGCACGACTGGCCGGGCAACGCGCGGGAGCTGCGCAACCTGCTGGAACGGGTCCTTTTCCTTCAGGACGACGTGGAGATCCGGCTCGATCACATTCCCCGTGAGATTGCCAGGCGCAGCGCGTCCGGGCAGCGGAGCGTGATCCTGCCACGGGGTGGGCTCGCGCTGCAGGACGTCGAGCGTGAGCTCATCTCACAGGCGCTCGAGCGCTCGAGCGGGAACAAGTCCGAGGCCGCCCGCCTACTCGGTATCTCGCGAGACACGCTCCGTTACCGGATGGACAAGCACGGCGTGGACGACGGCTCGAGCTAGCGGCGGATCGCCGTGCGCCACCCGGTCACGACCATCGTCAGGATGGTGAGCGCGGAATCTCGAACCTGGCGCGGTGAGACCATCTGACCATGAGCTCACACCCTGTTCTGACGTGGAAGCAGGGGCGGCTCTGTCACGTGGCCGCGAGGCTTCGTCTTCATGAAGCCCGTTTCACGTTAGCTTCACGGCCCTTTCATCCACCCGCCTGCACGGTGCAGGCCGAAGTGACTTGCCCATCAGACGCGCGGTCGCGTTCCACCCTTGGGAGAGGAGGCGGAGTGGAGCTTCACAGTAGGGGAGCTGTGTTTGCTTCCTTGCGATTGCGCGCATTCTCGAAGGGAGAGGGTCATCATGATCTCGCAGGGCAGCGGCTAGGTGACGGATGAGCAGATACGGGCGATCGCGGGATACGTGTGGATGTTGATGCGACATGCGCAGACGTTAGCCGACGCCTGCCACGATCGACCCTGGCCGTCGCTGAGGACATCGATTAGATGAATCGGACATCATTTGGTCCTCACGAGCGCAGCCACGCCAGGAACTCGGGCCGGCGGCGCGTCACCGACAGAGTTCTCGGTTACCTAACGTGGAGCGTCACCCGGTCAGCACCATGGCCAGAACCGTCCGTTCCCGGAGCGTGAGCAGGGCCGTGTCAAACCGGCGTCTTGCGGCAAAGCGAACCCTGGCGCCCTATCGCTTCCTGAAGGAACGAAAGTGTGTCCAAAGAAGGGTGGTCTCTACCCTAACGGCGACACTCGTACTGGCGCTGAGCGTTGCGGTCCCGCTCCTGGAGCGGGCAGATGCTCCGACCGGCTTCGTTGTCGAGTCGGCGCATGATCCCGCGAGTTGCCTCCCGACGCACGATCACACGATCTGCGCCCAGGTCGGGGCAAACCAAGCGAACCCGGCAGTCACGACCGGTCGACCCGGACACACGGAGGTCGGTCGTACCTCGGCGCCCCCCCATTCCGAGCAGTTCCTCCTGGGGCGCTTCGCCCCTACCACCTCCGCGCGGGCTCCTCCCAAGGCCTGACGTCCTGAGGGAAGAAGGACGCGCACCCCGTCTCGGTGTGCGCCGGAGGCACGTCAACCATTGGCGCAGCGGCCACCCGTGTCGTCGCGCGGCTGTCCGGAGGAACAAATGAGCGTCTTGCGCGAGGTTCTTCGCCTGCTCACCGCCCTGGTGGGTTGCGGTATAGGTCTTGCTCTCCCGTTGGCTGCTCAGGAGGGCCGCGTCGAGGGTGTTGTCATGGTCGGCGACGCAACTGTGGATGCGGCCGACGTCGTGATTCCCGGGCTTGGCCGGCGCGTACCCGTCGACGCCGGGGGTCGCTTCACCTTCGAGCGGGTTCCGCCGGGCACCTACGTCATCGAGGCTCAAAGCCCTCGCTGGGGCCGGGGCCTTGGGACGGTGGACGTGGTCGCCGGAGAGACGACGCGTGTCACGATCATCGTCGAGGCGATCTTTCACCTCGACGAGATCGTGGTATCGGCTGGGGCCGGCGCGATGAGGCGATCCGAGGCGTATCAGCCAGCCAGCGTGATGACCTCCCGTGACCTCGTAGCCTCGGGTGAGGCGTCGCTCGGTGAAACCCTCTCCAGGGAGCCGGGGGTGTCGTCGACCTACTTCGGACCGGGATCCAGCCGGCCTGTCATTCGTGGGATCGGTGGAGACCGGGTCCGCATCCTAGAGGGAGGCATCGGCGTCGGGGACGCCTCGAGTACGAGTCCAGATCATGCGGTCGGGATCGAATCGCGTTCCGCGGAACGGATCGAGGTGATCCGTGGGCCGGCAACCCTTCTATACGGGAGTTCCGCAGTCGGCGGGGTTGTCAACGTCCTGGACAGCAGGATCGCGAGGGAGCCGCCCACCCAGGCGTTTTCGGGGCACATCGAGGCTCTTGGGGGCACCGTCGCGGACGAACGAACCGGATCGGCCGGCATCACGTTGACCTCCGACCATCTCGTGCTTACCGCCGCCGGCCTCTGGCGCGATGCCTCGGACTACGCGATCCCAGGCTTCGCCGAGGCCGACCCGGACCCGGATGAGGAAGCGGGAATCCTCGAGAACTCCGCTGTGGAAAACCGGCGCGGTAGCATCGGCGCCACGGTCATCGGCGACCGTGGATACCTCGGCGTCGCCGTCACGGCGCAGCGCTCGGACTATGGCATTCCTGGCGGACACGGGGAGGAGCCCGTAATCGTGGGCCCGCCGGCCGAAGAAGAGGCGATCACGATCGACCTCGAGCAGGATCGGATCGACTTCGAGGGTGCGCTCCGCTTCGGCAGCGGGGCTTTGAGGAACGTAAGAGGCAGGTTCGGCTTCGCCGACTACGAGCACACGGAGTTCGAGGGAACGGAGGTCGGTACCCAGTTCCTCAACAGCTACTTCGAGGGGCGCCTCGAGAGTGAGCACAGCTTCAGTGAGCGTACGCAGGGCGCGTTCGGAGCGCAGTTCTCCACCCGCGACTTCGAGGCGATCGGCGACGAAGCGTTCGTGCCCCCCTCGGAGACGCGCTCACTCGCGCTCTTTGCCTACGAGGCGCTGAGGGCCACCGAAGCGCTGCGGCTCCAGGGGGGCTTGCGCCTCGAGCGCCAGACCGCGGAGTCGACGACGACGGGTGTGGACAGGACGGACAACGCGTTTTCTGCGTCACTTGGATTCAACGTCGACGCCTCCGAGATCTTAAGCTTGTCTGCGTCGCTGTCGCGGTCCGTGAAGCTTCCGAACGCGGAGGAGCTCTTCTCGGACGGGCCCCACGCGGCGACCCAGGCGTTCGAGATCGGCAATCCGGATCTTTCTGAGGAGACTGCACTCGGCGCCGATCTCACCCTGCACGTTCACGGCCTACAGTTTCGGGGCAGCATGTCGTTGTTCACGACCGGATTCTCCGACTACATCTACGAGTCGGCCACCGGCCAGCAGCGAGACGAACTCGACGAATTCGAGTTCGTCCAGGGCGACGCTCGCTTCACCGGGCTCGAGCTCGAAGGTGAGATCGACGTCGTTGAGGGTGATCCCGCAGCAAACGCTCCTCACGTCTCGGTCGAGGTGATGGGCGACTTCGTGCGTGCGACCGTCTCCGACACCGGTGAGTATCTCCCCCGCATCCCCTCCCTGCGCTTCGGGGGCGGCTTGAACTACCGGCAGGGCTCGTTCGTGTTGCAGGGCTCGATCCGCCGCACGACGCAGCAGGAGAACGTGTCTCAATTCGAGACCGCGACGCCCGGATTCACCATGGCCGATGCGTCGATCAGCTACCGGATATTCTCTGGCTCACTCTTTCACGACGTCACCCTGGTGGTGACGAACCTCACCAACACCGAGGCGCGCCTTCACACCTCGTTCCTCAAGGACCTAGCGCCACTTCCAGGGCGGGAGGTCAGGTTGGTCTACCGGTTGAACTTCTGAACGCGCCCGAGTCCAGACGTCTGTCGGAAAGGACTTCAGCCCGCTCGAAGGCGGGAGCTGCGCCGCCTCTGGGCTCTACGTCCGACGGACGTCACCGACACGATCGCGGGCACCCAACGCCAGCGCCCATCCGCTGGCGACCATGACGAGGATCGTCAGCTGAAGGAACGTCAGCAGAGCGGTGTCGACCCACGGGTTCCCAGTGAACCCGAAGGTGTGGTAGGCGAGGAACGGGCCGAACGCTCTCCATATCGCAGGTCGGCGTTGAACGACCTCCCCGGACGTCTGAGAAATGTGGACATCCGTCTGGTCCGGATCGGCGAAGCGGAATCGGTAGGTCGGCACTCGGGCGTTGAAGTCCATCCAGTACTCGGTGTCTTCGGTCGGCGGCCCCGTGGCTACTCCGTTCACGACGCTCTCGCCCGCTGTCTGCGCCAGCGCGGGAGTCAGCCGGTCGAGCACCCGGCCCGATCCCGCGTCGATCAGGACACCCTCGCGGTCACGCCGGGGAAACGCGAGCCAGAACCGGCGGTCTCCGATGGCCCTCCATTCGTAACGCTGGATCGGATCATCGCCGCTCGTTGCCCCGTCGCGCAGGGCTGCGAGGATGGTGGAGGCCGGCGCCAGTTCCTCGTCGATGGAGATTCCGCCGACCCACTCCGTCGTGAAGGATCCCTGGCCGCGGAAGCGTGGCTCGATGAGGCCCAAGTTGAACCAAAGGTACGCCCCGACGAGCATCTGTGTCGCCAGCAGAATCCCTGCGAGCGGAGCCAGCCTCGCGTGGAGGCGGCGGGCGGGTCGCACAGAAGTGGTCCAACGGCGCCGGGAGCCTCTCCGATCCCACCACAGCCAGTAGCCGAGCGTGACGAGGGTCAATGCGACGCCGACCAGCCCGTAGAGCAGCGCGGTGAAGAGCCGAAGGCTATCACCCCACTGCCACACGTGCACGCTTCGGTAGGCCTTGTGGAACCACTCGGCCACTGGGTCAGTCCGCCTCAGGGTTCGGCCGGCGCGGGACAGTACGATCTCGGTCGGCTGGGCGCCCGTCATCGTGAGGGCGACACCGGGTACCCGCTTCGTGTAGTAGCGGTTGAACTCGTCGTGCTCTTCCATCGCTGCTACGGTGGTTCCCACGAGCTCGGCGTCGGCCACCGCCTCCAACACGTGATTCGGGAGAGGATCCAACCGTTCGCCCGTGCGGGCGTCGTACACCCGCTCGAGTTCGTAGGGCCCGGGCTTCGCGACGTAGACGGGCTGATCTCCGAGTACGTCGAGGCGGAGCCAATACAGCCTCTCGATCCCTTCGCGGGCCAACGATCCGAGGATCTCAGACGGCTCTACCGAGGCTTCCGTCTCCAGCCGAACGTTCGCGTCGTGAAAACGCTGTAGCTCATAGACGCCCTGGAGTCCGTTCGGGAGAACGAGCGCGACTCCGTGCAGGACGAAGGAGGAGGCGATCCAACCGACGACTGGAATCGTCGCCACCATCCCGAGGATCCGGTGCGTCCGGGACAGTCGGCGACGGGACGTTGGCTTCATCTGGGTGCGGGTTGGTGTGGAGGTGGCATCTGTCCGGACCATCCGAGGGCCGGTGCCCGTGGGGGTTCCGGTCAGCTTCGATCGACTCCGACGAGATCTCTGATGCGATCTCGTAAGGCTGCGATGGCAGCGCGCCCGGCCTCGATGCACATGTCCCGTGACCCGAAGTCGAGCACGTCAACGTAGCGACCGAACTCGGGGCGGAGCACCAGGTCGGCCGAGCCGATCCGTTCGTGCGCGTGACTATGGTGACAGATCTCCATGGCACGCATGACGACCTGCAGGCCGTTCTTGGGTGGCTCGGCATCCTGCGGCTGACTCGGATCAACCGCGATCACGGCGGACGCGCTCATGGTCCTGGCAACGTCGACGGGGGCGATGTCGGTATACACTCCGTCCACCAGCAGACGACCGCCTAGCTCCACCGGGGGGAGGATTCCCGCAAGCGAAGAGCTCGCGAGAACGGCTGGGACGGCGGGACCCGTATCCAGTTCGATTCTCGACCCCGACAGCAGGTCGGTCGCGCAGACCGTAACGGGGACGCGGCAGTCCTCGAGGCGTCCCGGTCCGATGAGGCTCTCCAGGCTTGCCCGGCTTGCCGCAGCGGCTTCTTCCGGAGCTCCCCAGCCCGTGAGCAGGCTCCACGCGGCTCTGGCATGAGTCCACGCGCGGCGAACCGCCGGCCGCGGTCCTGCTCTCAATCCGTGGACGTCCCCGCTGGAGGGAGCGCCGCTCGTGTCCATGCTGAGGAGCGCCTCGTACCAGTCATCACGCATTGCATAGGTAACGGCAACGATGGAGCCCATCGATACTCCGACCAGCCCGGTTGGACTCAGTCCCATCGATTCCAGTTCGTGTAGGATCCCGACGTGCGCATAGCCGCGCGCCCCGCCGCCAGCCAACACGAGTGAAAAAGGCTTCGGAGCCATGACTAGCTCAGGCTCAGGTCCGTGCGCCGTAGCAGCTGCGCGTTCAACGCCACGATGACGGTGCTCAGCGACATGAGGACGGCGGCGAAGGCCGGATGCAGGAGTATCCCCCACTTGGCCGCGACCCCAGCTGCCAGGGGGATCGCGAAGATGTTGTAGCCGGCGGCCCACCAGAGGTTCTGGAGCATCTTGCGATACGTCGCGCGACTGAGGGAGACGATGCGGGGCAGGTCTCTCGGGTCGCTTCTCACCAGCACGACGTCTCCGGCCTCTACGGCCACGTCGGTGCCGGCTCCGATGGCGACCCCGACGTCTGCGGAGACGAGTGCGGGGGCGTCGTTCACGCCATCGCCCACCATGGCGACACGCTTCCCACTCTCCTGGAGGGACCGGATCTTGTCGGCTTTCTGGTCCGGAAGGACTTCAGCGAGCACGGTGTCGATCCCGAGATCTCCGGCGACGGCATCGGCAACGGCCTGCGCATCGCCCGTGAGCATCACCACCTCCACGCCGAGAGCGTGGAGGGCCGCAACCGCCTCGTGGGACTCCGGGCGCACGCGGTCGGCGAGCCCGAAGACTGCGACGACCTTCCCGGCCTCGAGGAGGTAGACGGTCGTCTGCCCGCGGCGCTCGCTCTCTTCACCCGCCTCGCACACCTCGTCGGGGACGTGTGGGGACAGCTTCCTGAGAAGCGCTGGGCCGCCCATCTGGAGCTCTCGGCCGTCGATCTCCGCGACGACGCCATGGCCCGGGATGGCCTGGAAGGACGAAGCCGGCGGGACCTGAAGCCCCTCTTGGACCGCGGCTCGCACGATCCCCTCGGCGATCGTGTGCTCCGAATCCTGCTCCACACCGGCAGCGAGGCGGAGAGCTTCGTGCTTGGACACCCCCTGAGCGGTGGCGATGGACACGACCCCGAACTCGCCCAGGGTCAACGTGCCGGTCTTGTCGAATACCACCGCATCGAGATCCTTCGCTTCCTCCAGCCCGCGCCGATCGCGGACGAGGAGGCCACTCTGCGCCCCCAACGTGGTAGAGATCGCAACGACGAGCGGGACAGCCAAACCGAGGGCGTGAGGACAAGCGATGACCAGGACGGTCACGAATCTCTGGATCGCGAAGGCGGGATCGTCACCGATCGCCAGCCACGTCACGAGGGTCACCGCGCCCGCCCCGATCGCGGTGAGCGTCAGGTAGTAGGCGGCCCGGTCGGCCAGTGCCTGGGCACGGGAGCGCGAGCTTTGGGCTTCAGCGACCAAGCGCATGATCCCTGCCAGTGCGGTCTTGTCTCCGGTACCCGTGATCTCGACCCTCAGCGAACCCGAGCCGTTCACGGTTCCGGCCACGACTTCCGAGCCCACATCCTTCTGTACCGGGACGGACTCGCCCGTGAGCATGGACTCGTTGATCGCGCTACGACCCTCCGTGACGATGCCGTCCGCCGGTACGGAAGCGCCGGGGCGGATCAGAACGAGGTCCCCCGCGGTCAAATCTGCGACCGGTACGTCCTCGGTGCCGCCGTCGATGACGCGTACGGCCATATCGGGCAGGAGCTTGGCGAGCTCCTTGAGTGCCCCCTGCGCCTGGCCGATCGACCGCATCTCAACCCAGTGTCCCAGCAGCATGATGGTCACCAGCGTGGCGAGCTCCCACCACAGGGACTCGCCTTCCCAGCCGAACGTCACCGCGACGCTGTAGAGGAACGCGACCGTGATCGCCATCGAGATGAGCGTCATCATCCCCGGCAGCCTCGCCCGCAACTCGCCGACCGCGCTCTTCAGGAATACGAGCCCGCCGTAGAGGAAGACTGCGGATCCGAAGATCGGAGGGATGAAGTCCGAGAGCGGAAAAGCGGGGGCGTCGTAGGACAGCCACCCCTGGAGCGCAGGGCTCCAGAACAGGGTCGGGATCGTCAGGAGCAGCGAAAGCCAAAACCGATCCCGGAACATCGCCACGCTGTGGCCGGCGTGCTTGTCGTGACCGGCGTGATGGTCATGGCCGGCGTGCGTGTCTCCACTTCCGTCGTGACCCGCGTGACCCTCCTGATACTCGTGCTCGTGGTCGTGGTCGCGGTGATGATGTGACGAGGCAGGATCGTGCATCGGTCCTATCCAGCGGTCGTGAACGTGAAGACCATCCAGCAGCTACCGTGAGTGGCGTGCGCCCACCCGACTACTCTTGATCGTAAGTGCGGCGTGCGTCCGGTCGATTCTCGAGGCCTCCCCTTTTGTCTGTCGTGCCGAATGATCGACGGACGATCGTGAAGAGGTCATGACGCACGGATAAAAGGTCCTTCACCATACGGACGCGGAGGCATGGCTCGCATCCGCAGGTGAGCGCGCAAGCTCACTCACCGAGCACTTGGTGACCTGGGTTCGACATGGTGTCAACGCCGACCGTTTTGGCCCCGAGCCGTTCCAACGTCGCGATCGCCCTCTCGAGGTCGAACGACTCCGGATCCACGGTCAGGTATGCTCCCTCCGTGACCGGGTTCACGTAGGCCGTGATCACGCCCGGGAGGCGACTGAGCGCGCGCTCCAGCGGCAGACGATCCCCGGCCACGCAAGCGAGTCCGATGACCGGTAGGCGGATCGTCCTGAGGCGCCTCGTGCGTCCCATCAAGAGCTCGACGCCCAGTGGCGGGCGAACGCGTTGTGGATCGGAGTGAACACCAATCCCGCGTAGGCGCCGTAGAGGAACGCCTGCACGAGACCAATGACGAACCCTCCAGGAGATAGCCACTCGAAGCCGGGGAGTACCTGCTCGAGGAAGCCCGACATCTGAAGCGAGGTGGGTGTCACGAGTCCGTAGACGACGCACACGACGAAGCTGAGGCCCGAGAACGTGGCCAGGGACCACGTGAGGACCCTAATGTCCAGCATGGTTGCCTCCCCGGCCACGTTCCGGCTTCCCGTTGGACCCGCCGTGCCCGTCACCTCCGTGACCGTGACTCAGGTGCATGAGGAGGCAGGCGAAGAGCACCAGTAGCCAAAACCAGTTCGCTGACAGCCATTCCATCGCTCAACCTCCTGCCTGTTCAGATCCTCAGACTCCGAGCATCGGGTGATCCGGGCAGGGGGAGGGTTACACGAAGGATGGAAGAGGCGGGCTGAAGAGGACGTGAAATCCTCATGAATTGAGCTTCACCTGGCCGGAGGCCGGTGGCCGACAGTCGGACGCCTCACGAGAACGCGGGGACTGGGCGTCTCCACAGATCCCGGTGGCCGTCACTGCGTGGTCCAGTAGCTCGACACTCGCACAGCTACAAGGCGCTACGTCCCTACCTCCTCGTGCCGCGAGCGTCCGGTCCATACGTACTGCGCTCCAGGCACGGAGCGCCCTTCCGAACAGTCGGCTCATACTGCCATCGTGTTCGTTCACGCCATTCAGGATCGAGTGCATCACGGCGTATGCGCTGTTCGATGACAGGCATCGGTGAATCAGCGCCGAACCGAGCCAGGACTCGAGCAGTACCCGGCGCGCGAACCGGGACGCTCCGAACTCACGAGCGAATGTCGCGTGGGCCAGCTTCGGGTAGTCGTCTGCCCCATGACGCGACCAAGCCCTGGCCAGGAGCTCTGCCGATCGCATCGCGTTGTGGATGCCTTCCCCGGTGAGCGGGTCGGCCAGTCCTGCGGCGTCGCCGAGCAGCGCGAATCCGGCGCCCGCGAGGCACGAGAAGTCGCCGTGTCCCAGCTGACCCGTGCCGATCACGGCGCCTGCGCGCGGTAGCCCGAGACACGAGCAGTGATCCCTGGAACGGCGGTAGTCATCGATCTCTTGGTCGAGGTCTGGACGTGTCCACGTACCGCTCTGCACACCGACTCCGACCGATCGATGTCCGGGCCGTGGGAAGTCCCAGAGGTATCCCGCAATCCTCGGGTAGAACTTGAGCACCACGCGATCGTGCTCTAAGCCGGCAGACGACGGATACGCGACCCTCGTGGGGGCCAGCTCGACGGACAGCTCAGGTGCTGCGACGCGGCGCACGAGGCTGGCGGCGCCGTCGGCACCGATCAAGAAGCGAATCCGGAACCGGCGCTCGTCTGTCTCGAGCGTCCACCCCGGCGCACCGCGTTCTATGGTGCGCACCCTGCTCGGCACGTGCCACGCCCCGGCGTTCACCGCTCGCTCGAGTTGCCAAGCACCCAGTGCCTGCCGCGGCACGATCCGGAGCGGACGATCCAGGTGTACGGAAAAGCCCAGTTCAGGCTGGAGTTCGACTCGCACCTCGGTCAAGGATCGTGCGATCGGGTAGAGCTCCATGAGGTCGGGGAAGTCCTCGAACACGGCCGGAGTGAGTCCTCCGCCGCACGGCTTTTCCCAGGGCGCCTTGGGATCGAGTAGGAGAACGTCTACGCCGCGGCGAGCCAGCAACTCGGCGACCCGCGCCCCCGCTGGTCCCGCCCCGATGACTCCGACCTGGGCCGTCGACGTCATGTCATCCGCCTCGCGCTCATTCGGGTGTTCACGGAGCGATCACTGAACGATCGCGCTCTGTCCAAGCTCGGTCCGCGGCCATGAAGAGCCGGTGAACGGATCATGAACATGCGTTCACACCGCTGGGTCATAGTGAAGACTGATTCACCCTGGCTTCACGAGGGCTTCATCGGAGTGATTCGATCTTCGATCCGCCGGGTCCACCGGCATACGTTGGCGACGTGGAGGGGATTCTTTGTCGAGCGAAGGCGACTTCCAGGCGGCCGCATCAGCGTTCGCCATGCTTCGGGGCCACCTGCGGGACGACTCCAGCCCCGACGACACCGACCGCGTGGCGCGGATCGCCGCCGAGGCGGCGCGATCGTTCGCCGCACTCGCCGAGACCTACCGCGCAGTGTCGTTGTTCGGGTCCGCGCTGGACGGACCCGTCGAGCGGTGGGGTGAGCTAGCCGAGGAGACAGCCGGGGCTCTCGCGTCTGCCGGATTCTCCGTGATCACCGGGGGCGGACCGGGGCTGATGGAGGTTGCCAACCGCGCGGCGGCGCGGTTCGAAGGGGCCTCTATCGGGCTCACGATCGAGTTGCCGTCCGAGGAGGAGCCTAACGCATATCTCGATCTCTGTGTCCCCTTCCGGTACTTCTTCCTCCGCAAGCTCGCGTTCGTGAAGTACGGATGTGCCTTCGTATGCCTCCCCGGTGGCTTCGGCACGCTGGACGAGCTGTTCGAGGCGCTGAACCTCAAGCGGACGCACATCATCGATCCGTTCCCGATCATCCTCGTCGGGTCCGATTACTGGTCTGGTCTCTCGGAGTGGCTGCGCACTGCCGGAACCGGAGCTGGAACGCTCACCCGTGAGGACCTACAGGCGATCGAGATCATCGATGAGCCTGCGGCCGTCGTCACTCGGGTCGAGGCGTGCCACGCAGAGCTCTGCAGCGTCCTGGGAATCCATCGGCAGCCGGTTTGAGCCCGAGGAGGACGCGGCGGCCTTTCATGAAGCCTCCTTCATGACGGCTTCATCGGGTCTTCAGGGGGGCGCAGCCACTTTGCCTGCTCCATATCACGACTCGTGCGGCCACGGAGTGCCGACCCTTGTACAATCCCTGCCCCCTGTCCCCCTCCAGCGCCAGGAGGGCGGCCGACGACGTCCGGGCTGCGCCTGACCGCCGTGAGTTCCTGAGGCTCAGCGCCGGCTTGGTCGTTTCCGCCGGCCTCGGCGTGTCACCCCGGTCCGTTCAGGCCGCCGTCCGCTCAGCTGGCTCGCCGGAGCCCGTTCCGGCCGAGCATCACCTCGTCGTCGACAAGCGTGGGGTGACGTTCGGCGACCGATCCGGCGTAGGCTACACGATCGGCGACACGATCCCCGGTCCGCTGCTTCGCCTGAAGGAAGGTGAGGACGTCGTCATCCACGTGACCAACAACCTCGACGAGGACACGTCGATCCACTGGCACGGCCTGCTGGTCCCCGCGGACCAGGACGGCGTGCCCGATTTCAGCTTCGACGGGATTCAGCCCGGGGAGACGTTCACGTATCGGTTCCGCGTCCGGCAGGCAGGTACCTACTGGTATCACAGCCACTCCGGTGGGCAGGAGCAGCAGGGGATGTACGCCCCGCTCATCATCGACCCGGCGGCTGAGGATCCGGTCGAATACGACCGCGACTACACCGTCGTGTTGTCAGACTGGACCGACGAGGATCCGCGCGAGGTGCTCCGCAACCTCAAGGGCAACGGAGGCTACTACAACTACGGCCGGCGCACGCTCCCGCAATTCGTGGGCGAACTCTTCGACGATACCGGGGCTACGTTCCGGGACCGAGAGATGTGGGGCCGCATGCGCATGGATCCCACGGACATCGCGGACGTCACCGGTGCGACGTACACGTTCCTACTGAACGGTCGAACCGCTGAGGAGAACTGGACCGGGCTGTTCCGGCCCGGTGAGCGCGTGCGGCTTCGCTTCATCAATGCGGCTGCGATGACCTTCTTCGACGTGAAGATCCCCGGCCTGACCATGACGGTCGTCCAGGCCGACGGACAGGACGTCGAGCCCGTCGACGTGGACGAATTCCGGATCGCGGTGGCCGAAACCTTCGACGTGATCGTGCGGCCCGAGGCCGGCGGGGTTCATACCGTCTTTGCTCAGGCTATGGACCGGTCCGGCTTCGTACGTGGCACACTCGCCGAGGAGGTCGGGCTGGAGGCGGCCGTGCCGCAGCTCGATGCACGGCCGATCCGAAGCATGATGGACATGCCGGGGATGGAGATGGCGTCCCACGACATGGCCGGGATGGACCACGAAGCCATGGACATGCCCGCTTCCGGCGGCGCCCAGGGCGCGATGCCGAACATGCCGGGCGCGGACGCGATGGACCACGGAGCCATGGACCACGCGGCGATGGGTCACGGGCCGATGGGCGGAGACTCTCATCGCAAGCTGTCTTACGCCGATCTCAGAGCGCTCACGCCGAACACGGACGTTCGGGAGCCGGAGAAGGAGGTCGTCGTGCGCCTGACCGGGGACATGGAGCGGTACTTCTGGACGCTCAACGGCAAGAAGTCCTCCGAGGCCGAACCGTTCCATCTCCGCATCGGTGAGCGGGTGCGCCTGCGCATGATCAACGAGACGATGATGGAGCATCCGATGCACCTGCACGGTGTCTTCATGGAGCTCCAGAACGGTCAAGACGCGGCCCACGCGCCGCGCAAGCACACGATCAGCGTCCCGCCGAACCAGACGGTCGACGCCCACCTCACCTTCGAGGACGAGGGGCCGTGGGCGTTTCACTGCCATCTGCTCTTCCACATGAAGACCGGCATGTTCGGCCGTTTCGAGGTGACGCCGGCCGTAGCGGAGGAGGAGTCGTGAGGGCCGTGGGAAGGAGCTTGCTCCCTGGTTTCCTGCTGGCCGCCGGCCTACCCCTCCTGCCGCACCCGGTCGGGGGGCAGGAGTTCGAGAACGCGATCTTCCATCACTCGCTCGTGGAGGTCGACGGTTCCCGTTCGTCCGGCTTGACGGTGGGGAGTTGGGAGGGCGGTGGCTGGATCGGCACGGACTTCGACCGGCTCTGGTGGTCCACGGAGGGCGAACACGCCGGAGGGGCGCTCGGCGAGGCTGAAGCGACTCTGCTGTATGGACATTACGCGCGCCGTTTTTGGGATCTCGTCATCGGCGTGAGACAGGACTTCGAGCCGGTCTCTCAGACATATGTCGGGTTCGGGATCCAGGGTCTCGCTCCCTATTGGTTCGAAGTCAGCCTTCTCGGGTTCGTGAGTCAGCGTGGGAAGCCGAGTCTCCGGCTCGAGGCCGAGAACGACCTGTACCTGACTCAGCGGCTGGTTCTTCAGCCTTCGGCTGAGGCCGATTGGCTGCTGAGGGCGGACGACCGCTTGGACTACGACGCCGGTATCTCGAGCCTCGAGCTCGGTGCCAGACTCCGATACGAGATCCGCCGGAAGTTCGCTCCATATGTCGACCTCACGTGGGTCCGCGAGACCGATCCTCGGACGCCGGTTCCCGGCGGTATCGAGGTCGCCGGACTTCGTTTGGGCGCTGGCTTGCGCCTCATCTATTGACCACCACGCGGGGTGGCCGCGGGTCGCTTCGCAGACATCTGAGGAAACCAATGAGGATCAAGTCGTTGTTGCTCACGGCGCTGCTCGTGATGGCCACCGCAGCCGGTACGACCAGAGAGTCCGCGACGGAGCTCCACTTCGCCCTGGCAAAGTCGGAGCCAGAGGCGGGGGCCTCGGTGCATGAGATCTCCGAGGTCAAGCTTTGGTTCACGGAGGAGCCGGAGGACGGCACCGTGTCGATTCGTCTCCTGGACGGTGACCAGGAGGCCGTGGAGGCCGGGGACGTGATGCAGGACGAGCACGACGCTCGGGTCTTCAGCGTGGCGCTCCCCGAAGGTGTGCCGATGGGCTCCTATACTGTGGCCTGGCGCGGCATGGGTGCCGATGGGCACGTCGTGCGCGAGAGCTTCGACTTCACGGTCGGCCACTAGACCGGGCGCACGCGGGTGCTCGGCATCGCCACGGGTTGGATTCTCCTCGCGGCGCTCGTCACGGTGACGGGAGCCACGGCGACCCGATGGCTGATCCTGCCGCGGGTGGACGTCGGTGCGGCCGGCGAGGTGCACCTCGATGACAGCGTGGCGACACTGGGGTGGTATGGAGCGATCGGGCTTCTGGTCGGGATGGTTCTCTTTTTCGGCCGGCAGCTGGCCGAGTTCCGAGATCCCTTCGCCCCGCTACTCGAGGACGCGTCGCTCCTCCTGAGGACCGACTGGGGGACCGTGTGGGCTCTGGGCGCCGCGGCCTCACTCGCGCTTCTGGTTCTGCTGCAAATCGCGCGAGGTGGTGCGCGGTGGCCGTGGTGGGTGGCGACGCTGCTCGTGCTCGGCCTCGTGACCTTTCCCGCGTTCACAGGTCACGCCGCCGGTGAGGAGCAGCTGCGGTCTCTAGCCTTGGCGGCCGACGCCCTCCACGTTCTTGCGGCGAGCGCCTGGATGGGCGGCCTCGGTTGCGTCCTCTATCTGGACTACCAGGCCCGGAGACCAGCGGAGTGCCCTCGGAGCCTACTTCCCGTCCTGGTCCCCGCCTTCTCTCCGGTTGCGATAGGGAGCGTCTCGGTGCTCGTGGCAACCGGTGCGTTCGCGTCCTGGCTGCACGTCGATGGCGTCGCCCAGCTCGTGGCGACCAGCTACGGGCGGACGCTCCTGCTCAAGCTGTTGGTGGTGACCGTCGTGCTCGGCCTCGGCGCGTTGAACTGGCGGAGACTCTCTCCGCGCCTGGGGGACCCGGGGGGCGACGACGCCCTCCGGCGTGCCGCGGCGGTGGAGCTCATGATGGGGCACGCGGTTCTCTTCATTACGGCGGCCCTCATCCGGACCTCCCCCATGTCCATGTAGCCGCGTCCCAAGGACGCGCAAACCGCTCCCTCACACCCAACCTGGAGAAGCATATGAGAACCCAAGCGACACGGCTGGCGGCTCCGGCGGCGCTGTTCGTGGTCATGTCCGTTACGGTGGGCGCCGTCTTGCCCACCGACGGTCCCTTCTTCCACGAGCGGAAGGAGGTCGCGGGTCTCGCGGTCGTCTTCGGGGCGGAACCGGAGCCGGCGATCACGGACGAGATCCAGTTCCTTCGGTGGCGGGTCAGCACACTCGAGGGCGAAGAGCCCTACGGTGACTTCACCGACGCTGAGGTCACGATCATGAAGGACGGCGAGGAATTCGGTCCCTTCGCGGTCCGAGGCGTACGTGGTAGTCCGGGCCAGTACCAGACGCGGCACATCTTCACCGAGGTCGGCGAGTACGGCTCGGTCCTGAGCTTCAAGAAGGGAGACGACAGCGAGGTGCACTCGGTCGACTTCAACTTCAACATCAACGACCGAAGCAGCATGGAGATCCCCGGCCGCCGCGGTGGCCGCTGATCACGCCGAGCCCGGCGGTCGGTTGGCCGCCGGGCACCCCCCACCTTCCACGTCAGGGAAACGCACGGTGAAGAGACTCTCGATCTCCGTGGCGATGCTCGTGCTCCTGGTTCTCGCAGCGCCGGCTCTGTCACACGACTTCTGGCTCGTGCCCAACGCCTTCAAGGTCGGGGTCGGTGAAGACCTCGTCGTCCGGGGGCAGACGAGTAGCGATTTCCCCACGAGCTTGAGCGCGGTCACCGTGGACCGGGTGGCGAGCGCGCGTCTGGTGACCGCGCGGGGGGAGCGCCCCATCCAACATCTGGACGTGGAGGGCGTCTCACTCCGCTTGACCCACAGGCCGACCGAGGCCGGGCAGGCGGTGGTCGCCGTGCGGGTGCATCCCCGCAACATACCGGAGTCTCCGGAGAGCTTTAGGAACTACCTCCGGTTGGAGGGCGCGCCCGAGGCATTGGTCCGTTATGAGCAGATGGGCATTCTTCCCACGGACAGCATTCTGCGGCGCTACGCGAAATACGCGAAGGTGCTCGTGCAGATCGGAGAGGATGGAGCGCGTGTCTTTGAGACGGTCGTGGGCCATCCTCTGGAGTTCGTCCCACTCTCCGACCCCACTGAGGTCGAGTCGGGCGGTGTCCTGCGTATGCGGATGCTCTTTCAGGGAGAGCCGGTACCACACGCGCGGGGCCACGTGAGTGTCGCCGAATCTCGAACCGCGGAGACGGCCTATCACGGAGCCGAGTTCGAGACGGACGGGAACGGCGAGTTCGACGTCCTGGTCGCGGGATCCGGACTCTGGAACGTGAGGGCTCTGTGGATCGTGCCGGCGCCACCCGGATCGGGTGCGGACTGGGACGTGCACTGGGCCACGCTCGTCTGGGGCACGGGGAGCTGACCCAAGAGCGCCTGCGTGAAGCCATCGTCACGTGAGCTTCACGGGATCTTCAGGCGGCGATCGGTAGCCTCCCACCGGGCACCGCGTCATCGACGGTGCCGCTCGAGCTGGAGGATAGAATGCAGACCGGGGTTGGTGTGTATGAGAGCCAACCTGCCCACCTGCCCAGGGGCCCTTCCGTCGCGGCGCGGAGACGGTTCCACGATTTTCTGAGAAGAGCCGACATCGAGGTCGGAGGGTCGAGGCCGTGGGACCTGCGGGTCCATGACGACCGGGTGTTCCGCCGAGTCCTCCTGGAGGGATCCCTCGGGCTCGGCGAGTCGTATATCGACGGATGGTGGGACGTGGAAGAGCTGGATGCCTTCTTCCACCGGCTCGTGAGCAACGGCCTCGAGGAATCCGTCGACCATTGGGCCTATGCATTCCATGCGATGGCGGCTCGGCTCTTCAACCGCCAGACCGGGCAACGCGCGTTCGAGGTGGGCCGAAGGCACTACGACATCGGCAACGACCTGTACCGCGCGATGCTCGATCCCCGCATGATCTACAGCTGCGGCTATTGGCGGGACGCGTCGTCCCTCGAGGAGGCGCAGGAGGCGAAGCTCGAGCTCGTCTTCCAGAAGCTCCAGCTCGAGCCCGGGATGCGCGTGCTGGACATCGGATGCGGATGGGGCGGAGCCGCCAAGCTCGCGGCCGAGCGGTACGGCGTCAGCGTCGTCGGGGTCACGGTGTCGCAGCGTCAGGTGGAGATCGCTCGGGAGGCCGTGCGGGGTCTCGATGTCGAGATCCTGCTACAGGACTATCGGGAGGTCGGCGGGACGTTCGACAGGATCTTCTCGATCGGGATGTTCGAGCATGTCGGCAGGAAGAACTATGGCACGTTCTTCGACGTGGTTCGGCGATGCCTGCCCGACGATGGAGCCTTCCTGCTCCACACGATCGGCGGTAAGCGCTCGGTCGTCAGGACCGACCCTTGGTACGAGCGCTACATCTTTCCGAACTCGATGCTTCCCTCTGCCGCTCAGATCACGGCTGGGATGGAGGCGAGGCTCGTGCTCGAGGATTGGCACTGCTTCGGCCCGGACTACGACCGGACGTTGATGTCCTGGTTCTCGAACTTCCGCGATGCCTGGCCCCGGCTTCGCCATCGATACGACGAGCGGTTTTTCAGGATGTGGAAGTACTACCTGCTCTCTTGCGCGGGCGCGTTCCGAGCGGGCAAGGCGCAGGTGTGGCAGATCCTGATGTCCCCGAAGGGCCTTCTCGAGACGAGGGCTCGCCATGCCTGATCTATCGCGTGATACCCCAGAGGCAGGTAAAGGATGAACCCAGGACCTCGGCGAAGCCTGCTCGGGACGGCCGCCGGACTCGCGACGCTCTTGGTCGCGATCCAACTCGTGCCCGTGGACCTCGTCGATCCGCCCGTCGATCGGGAGGTCGCTTGGGACTCCCCCCGAACCGAGGAGCTCGCCCGACGGGCGTGCTACGACTGTCACTCGAATGAAACCCACTGGCCTTGGTACTCACGCGTTGCTCCGGCGTCCTGGTTGGCGGCCATGGACGTGAGGGAGGGGCGGGAGCACCTCAACTTCTCGGAGTGGAGCGGACCGAACGAAGGCCTCGACGAGGTGGTGGAGGTGATCGAGTCCGGTGCGATGCCGCAGAAACGCTATGTCGTCCTGCACCCGGATGCCGCACTCTCTCAGCGCGAGATCACGGAGTTGATCCGCGGGCTCAGGGAGACGTTCCGTTCAGACCCTCCCGCGGAAGAGGCGCACGCCGACGAGCACTAAATCGATCCACCTTCCCGCATCGGCACGGAGTGTGACCAGGTGAAATGCTCGTATACCCCGGCCCAATAGGTGCCGAACGCGAAAGCGAAGAGCAGCTCCTCCAGCGGCATGAAGGCCAGGCGGATCCCTGACAGGGCCGCGAGGTTCCAGACCTCCGTGATGTAGCCGTGCGGCGCCGTGAGCTCGAGGCCCGTCAAGAAGACCACGTAGTAGAACAGGAATGCTGTGCCGCCGACGGCCGTGTTGCGGGTCAGGTCGGACCGGCACCAGATCGTGAGGAGCCCGCCTACCAGCATCGCGATGATCCCGGGGTAGATGGGGTTCCAGCCCGTGGGCCACAGAACTACGAACAGCAGGAACGGGGCGACCAGTACCCACCGGTGAAACCGATGCCGTCCGTGATGGCGCTCTTCGTCGGGTAGGGGGGTCGTGGCCCGTCGACTGAGCACGTTGACCAGGACGGCGCCCACACCGCCGATCCCGAAGCAGAAGATCAGGCTCTCGATGTCGAACCCCGTCCTCAGCGCCAGGTCGAAGAGGCTCGGAGGGCTCCAGTACTCTGGCACGAACAACGGCTCGGTCAGACCGAACGGCGTGGTGAAGATACTCGCCCACAGCATCGGCTTCCGGTGTTCGGGAAAGCGGACATACAAAGCGAGCCAAGGGAGGAGCAGGGCGGACGACCAAACCAGCCAGACGTAGTCGCGGGGAATCATCGTTCATGCCTCGGATCGGTTGAGCTGGGCAAGCGACGCGCCCGGTTCGAGCTCACTCGACGAGCACCGGATGCCGTCTGGCCTCGATGAGCACATAGATCCCTCCGAACCCGAGGACCGTTACGCGGTCGACCAGCAGCCCGGCCCGCCGAACGTTCGCGACCGTGTCTCGGTTGATGTTGGCGCCGGTGACTCGGACCATGACCGGATTCACGAGGTCCATGAAAACCCCCAGCAGGGGGTTCGGGCTCCGAACGTGCTCGAGCAGCAGCAGCCGACCGCCAGCCGCGAGGACCCTCCCCACTTCTTGAAGCCCGCGAACGGGGTCTGGCACGGAGCAGAACACGAAGGTGGCCACCACTGTGTCGAAGCTGGCGGAGTCGAAGGCGAGCTCGTGCACATCCATCTGCGCGAAGGCGAGGTGGTCCGCCCAGCTCTCTCCACGCCTCCTTACGGCCCGTGCCAGCATCCGCCCGCTCAAGTCGACAGCGGTGATCGTCGTTCCCTCCGGATGGTAAGGGAGGTTATGTCCCGTCCCGACGCCCACCTCGATCACGCGCTCGCCCTCGACTTTCTCCCAGAGCAGCTTCCGCCACTGCCGGTAACGCGACCGCTCCATGCCCGCTTCGAGCAAGTCGTAGAACGGGGCGTTCCGATCGTAACGACGACGCGCGACGCGGGCGTCGTGCGCTCGCCGAGATGTGCCCGACCTCGTGTACACGGTCTCCTTCCCCTCTATCGGGACGTGGAGGTCAAGCCCCTGGGCGCCCATCGCGCCCCGGTGGGTCTCCACGCTCCTGCGACGCGGCCCCAGGTCGCCTGAGCTTCCGTCTGAACCCAGCGATGCCGACCAGGAGGAGGACGCCGCTGATGATGGTCACGAGCTCGGCACTCACCTAGGCCTCCCTTGGATGTCTGTTGGGGAACGCCGGAACGAACATCGGGACACGCGACGCATAGTCCCGGTACTCGTCGCCGAACTGGTCGATCATCTGCCGTTCCTCTCGTCGGGCGAGCAACCCGTAGGCGACGAAGATGATCGGAGTCGCGATCACGGACACGATCGTGGGCCAGTGGATGACACCCTCGCCAACGACGATCATGAACAGCCCCGTGTACTGGGGGTGGCGCACCGTGCTATAGACACCGTCCGTGACCAACCGCCCCTCGCGACGGGCCCAGTGTACGCCCCGCCAGCCCTGCGCGACGAGCGTGGCGCCAGAGAAGACCACGGTGTAGCCCAACAGCATGGCGACGAGATGTGCGACGGGTGTACCGAAGAGCTGGGCCCAGAGGTTGCCACCCTCGGTCCACACCAGGTCCAGACCGAAGAAGCGCGCCAGGAAGTAGATGGTGAGCGGGAAGCCGTACATCTCGGCGTAGAACGCGATGATGAACGCCTGGAGTACTCCGGCGTGCGTCCACTCCTTCCAGTTCTCCGGCGCCAGGTAGCGGTACATGATCCATGACACGACGACGATCACGATGACCGCGAGCCCCCAGAAGCCTACGTGCATGGCGCTATTCCTTCACCCGACTCAGCGCTCTAACGGGCCGGCAACACGGCGTGCGACGGCATCGGTTACCTCCTCCGGTTCTGGTCGCGCTTCCACGCCCTAACGCAAACCTCGCGTCCGTGGGCTGAAGACGACGTGAACACGGGATGAAGCGGCCTTCACGGAGCCTCTGGGTGAGCCCGTCCAGCGTGTCGAGGTAAACCATTCTCATCGTGAAGCGAACTTCACCGGGGGTTCAGCGTCCCTTCAGACCGCTTCCGCTAGTCATTCCGTGCGAGAAGCGGTTCAGCCCGGGTATCGAGAAACAGGTCCGTCGACCGACCAGCAAGGTGCCAGACGATGAGACAGCACAGCATCGACTCCCGACGAGTCATCGATGACGCGATGTCTGCCTTGGGTCTGTCTTACGACATGACCACGGACGTGTCGGTCGTCCGGGAGATCCTGGCTGAGATGAAGGTGGACGACTTGCAGACCTCCTTTCAGCCGATGCAGGAGTTCTTGGAGCGGATCGTCCGGCAACCCTGCGACCTCGGGGCGATGCTCGTTCAGGTCCGATGGGGTCTGGCTGCCCATGCGCCGGCAGTCGTGGACTTCCTGAACGAGGCCTTGAGCAAGCGGTGGTTGTCGAGATCACCCCATGTCGACAAGGCTGTTCAAGTGGCGTACGTCCTCGAGGCGATCACCGCGGCCATGTGCAACAGCCCCGTCTTCTTCGATGACTATGTCGGGCACGTTCGCTCGAAGCAGAAGGACATCGGCATCGACCACGAACACCTGCTCAAGAGCTTCGTGAAGATGCTCCCGAGCTCCCTGAACTTCTTCGGCACAGCGAAGGCAATCTCTATCGACATGGCCATGGTCTACTTCCGGGTCGGTCGATACTTGGGCGGCAGTGTCGACAAGCAGTCCGTCGATGAGCTCCGGGCTGCCGGGAGGATCTCTCTCCTCGAGCACAAGCTCCTGCTGCCCCTGTGCGGTAGGGGTCGTTGCGTCTGCAACGACTGGTTGAGAATCAACATCTACGAGGCGGGAATCACGGAGTACGAGAACGGGTTCACCATGAATGCCATGGCAGCCCATGTCTTGGCGGAGCACGTCCTCATGCACTGCCATCCCGAGTCGTTTCAGTTGCGGCACGTCGCACCCGAAGGACCGAGCGGGGATTTCTACTCATCGCTCACGGGAGAAGACCACTACTTCCCGGTCGTCGCTCTCAGCGAGGGCTGGAAGTCGCTCTACCTGACCTGGAACATGGCCTTCATCCTGGGCGAGCTGGACAACCTGCACTTCCTGTTCCCCAAGTTGCTGATTCCGTCGGTGCTCTGCTCGAACAGCGAGAACTTCCTGGGCGTTCGGATCGTGTCGCTGTGGGTCTCGATAAACAGCGCTCTGCTCCTGAGCTTCCACGGCGTCGACAAGCTGACGGCACCCGGACGCCGACGGGAAATGGCGGCAGCCTGGGGAGAGATCAATCAACGGCACGCAGAGGAGCTCTACCAGGCCGACGTCGACTCCGACACCACTGTCCTGCGGGACGGCTTCGAAACGCGCTTCACGCGGCCGTACGCGAAGTTGGCGAAACAGGTCATGGAGTTCGTGAAGCGCTGAGGACGACCGGCGGATCAACCGCGCGCGTAGTGCGATCATGGGCGGGGGATTGCGCGTACAGCGGGTCCAGCGCCTACCCCCACTTCTGCGAGGCCCAGGCACTACCCTAGGTGAAGGATGATTCACATTCGGTTCACCGTGATGTCATCCGACTGGCCTCATCTTGACGGCGGAGAGACCCTCACTGCCGTACGCAAAAGGAGGGCTCCAGGAGCGGAGGTTCAATGACAGCATTGGTCAGCTTTCTCGTCACGTTGCTCGCCTTCGCCTTCCTGTTCGTGGTGTTCGGCGTACTCGGCTCGGGTGAGCGCGCGAAGCCGTGCGCGGGACGAGCTGCGGGTGAGCTGCGGTGTCGGGCCTGTCCAGCTGCGAAGGAGGGGCTTCCCCCCGAGGAGGGGTGTCCGGGGGTCAACCCCCCCGGGGCCGTCAGACCGCGCTAGAGGCGCCACCTGCCGCGAGGTCGGGGGTGGGTATCCCGCGGCCGATGATGAAACGATCGTCGCTGCACCTCAGACGGTCACTGCCACCGGCGCAGGCGCAGCGCCGCTCGGGTCGCGATGCGTCTCGCCCGGGACCTGCCCTCCCAGTCGTCCCGCGTCACCCGAGTGCTCTGCCGGCAGTCCTCGCGGAACAGTTCCGCCATGGTCCGGCCTACCGCCGTTCCGTGGATTTCGACATTGAGCTCGGCGTTCTTGTTCAGACTCAGGTGATCGAGGTTGCTCGACCCGATCAGCGTCCACTCGCCGTCGACCACGATCGACTTCGCATGGATCATCGTGCCGCCCCATCGATAGATGTGGACGCCGTGCCTCAGCAGCGCGCCCGCGCGTTCTTCGCCGGAGAGGCCCGCGACGGCGTGGTTGTTCCTGCCGGGCACGAGCACCGCTACTTCGACGCCGCGACGCGCGGCGCCAGCTAGCGCATGCCCGATGCTATCCGGTGGGATGAAGTACGGGTTCGTGATCAGCACCTCCCGTCGAGCGGCTTCGATGCTGCGCTCGATCACCCTGGCGGTCGGACGGGATCGACCTAGATCGGCGATCACGCGGACGGGGATGTCACCCTCGTGGCGCTGGGGCCGGGGGGGGCGAAGCTCGGAGCGACTCGGCCTGCCGAAGAGCCGCCGACTGAGGCCCCAGACCTCGTCGAAGGCCGCCGCCGCATCGGCCGCCGCCGCACCCTCCACCAGGACGGCCGAATCGCGCCAGGTGCAGTGCCGTACGCAGTTCCCAACCCACGGGTCTGCCAGGCAGATGCCACCAGCGATCATGCGTGACCCGTCGGCCAGGACGAGCTTCCGGTGGTCGCGACCGAGTCGGCGCGATTCCAGCGTGGGGAATTCCAGGTTGAACAGGCGAACCTCGACGGTAGACCCGCGAAAGAGGAGATCGATGGGGCGTTTTCCGGCCATCAGCGCCCCCACGGGATCGTGGACGACGCGAACACGAACTCCCTCGTCGTCGCGGGCTCGAAGCTCGCTCGCGAACACCCGGCCTACCGCGTCCGCCCGGAAGATGAAGTTCTCGAACCGGATGTCCTCGCGGGCGGTCCGAACCAGATCGAGCATGGCTCCGAAGCTATCCGTTCCGTCCGAGAGGATGCGTACGGCGTGGCCCCCGCGAAGCGGAGAGCCCGTAACGCCAGCGATGTCGCGCTGGACACTCGGGGCGAGAACCCCCTCGCCCGACAGGGCGCCGGCGTCGCGGATCGTGGGGTGTGGTGAGGTGGCGAGTGTGTGAGAGCAGCTTTCGTCGTCCCGGGTCTGACCGACGCAACAGTGCCGTAGCAAGGCTGCCGCATCCTCTCGTTCGATCAGCATGGCGCGGCGCTCATCGGGCGTTGGAGCGGAGGAGGAGCAGCGTCATCCCGGCTCCCGCGTTCGTCACGGTAGCCCGGGAAGCAGCGCTGTCCCCGAGAATCCTCCCAGGAGCAGCTCCGCGCCGACCCCTGCAGCCACGACTCCAATGGCTGCGATCGCGGTCGCCCACCGGGCTTCGGCACCGAGTCGGGGGAAGGACGCTGCGGGGTCGTCGAAATACATCGGCGCCAGGACGCGCGCGTAGTAGGCCACGGACACGACCGTGTTGGCCACGGCCACGACGGCGAGCCACGCATAACCGGCTTCGAGCGTTGCGCCGAAGAGGGCGAGCTTCCCCGCAAACCCCGCGAGCGGGGGGATGCCGATGAAGGAGAGAAACGAGAGTGCCAGAGCGCCCGCGAGGAGTGGACGTCGTCGGGAGAGTCCTGCGTAGTCGGACCGAGCGGTGAGGCCTCGCAGCTCCACCACGACCCCGAACGCGGCAAAATTGGCGAGGGCGTAGGCAGCGAGGAAATAGAGAAGGGACGGCATCGCGAGCTCGCTTCGACCGAGCGCGACGAGCGCCATGAGCGCGTATCCAGTCTGGGACACCGACGACCAGCCGAGTAGCCGCCTCACGTCGTCTTGCTTGAGCGCTGCGAGGTTCCCGAGCGTCATCGTGCCAGTGGCCAGCAGGGCAACGAGAGGCCGCCAACTCACTCCCTCGCCGGGCATGACGGCCGCGATGCGGGCGAGCGCGATCAGCGCGCCCACCTTCCCGACCACGGTCAGGAACGCCGCCGCCGGTGCCGGTGCACCCTCCGCCACGTCCGGCACCCAGGCGTGCGCGGGAACCGACCCGACCTTGAACGCGAGACCGAGCGCCACCAGTGTGAACCCGGACGCAACGGCCCAACCCTCGGAGCGCAGCAGGCCCTCCGGAAAGCCACTCATCGTCGTCGTGGCGGCCACCCCGAAGAGCAGGGCGGCCCCGTAGAGCATGGCCCCGTTCGTCAGTGCTCCAAGCAGGTAGTACTTGATCGCCGCCTCCCCGGCCATCTTGGAGCGCCTGTGATACGCGGCCAGCACGTATCCGGTCACCGAAGCGAGGAGGACGGCCATGATCAGCTGCATGAGGTCGGTCGCGCCCGCGATCAGCGCCGCTCCGAGCGTCGAGAACAGCAGAATCGCGTAGAACTCTCCCTGCCGCGGATCGGATCCGAACCAGCGGACGGACAGCATCAGGGTAAGTAGCGCGGAACAGAGGATGATCAGCTTCCCCCAGAGCGCCGGACCGTCGACGGCGTACGTGTCGGCGAAGGTCAGTGTGTCTGCCCTCACGAACAGAGGGATCGTCGCCAGAGCGGCCGCGACGAGCACCAAGCCAGCCAGGACCGCCGCCTGAGTCTGGAGCCGCCGAGGTGCCGTGAGCGCGTACAGCAGCGTCGCAACTCCGCCACCGAGGAGTATGAGCTCCGGGACGATGTCCCCCACGGGCATGGTCGACACCGCCGCCTCAGGGCCCGACGATGGCGGAGCTCGTGGCATGGACGACATTCAGGAGCCATGCCGGTGTGACGCCGATCAAGATTACGAAGGCAAGCAGAATGGCGAGCCCCAGGACCTCGGAGCGGGAGAGAGGCGTCCAGTCGTCCCATCGCTCCGGCCGAGGGCCGAGGAACATGCGCTGCAACATCTGCAGGAAGAGAGCGGCCGTGATCAGGATCCCGAGGAGCCCCACGGCTGCGATCCACGGGAACACCCCGAACGTCCCCACGAAGATCTGGAACTCGGCCACGAACCCGGCGAGCCCGGGCAGGCCGAGGCTGGCGAAGGCGGCAACCGCCGTGGCGAGGGTCAAGACGGGTGCGCGCCCAGCGAGGCCGCCGAAGTCGTCGATCTCGTAGGTCTCGGCTCGCCGCCACACGGAGCCGCTGATGAGGAACAGGGCACCGGTGATGAGGCCGTGCGCGACCATCTCGACCACGGCACCGGTGAGGGCCAGCGATCGAGCTTGCTCCAGCCCTGTCAGAGCCGCGGCGGCGGCGGCTACCCCCAACACCGTGTAGCCCATGTGATTGACGCTGGTGTACGCGATCCGTCGCTTCATGTGACCCTGCGCCAGCGACACCAGTGCTCCGTAGACGATGCTCACGAGCGCGAGGACCGCCATCGGAAGCGCGAATCGCTGGAATGCCTCCGGGAGCATCTGCAGGAGGATCCTGACGAAGCCGTACGTACCCATCTTCAGGAGCACACCCGCCAGAATCGCCGACGCCGGCGCGGGAGCCTCGACGTGCGCCGGCGGAAGCCAGGTGTGGAACGGGACTAGGGGCGCTTTGATGACGAAGGCGAGCGCGAAGCCGACGAACACCAGTACCGACAAAGTGCCAGTTCCCCCGAGGGGCTGCTGCTCGATGATCGCCGCCATGTCAAACGTGTGCGGCTCCATGGTGAGGTAGAGCCCGAGAATCGCCAACAGCATCGCCAGGGATCCGGCGAGCGTGTAGAGGAAGAACTTCAGTCCGGCCCGGCGCGCGGAGTGACCATGGCCCCAGCCTCCGATCAGGAAGTACATCCCAACCAGGCTGACGTCCCAGAAGACGTAGAAGAGGAAGAGGTCGAGGGCGAGGAACACCCCGAGCGACGCGCACTCGAGGAAGAGGAAGAGCGCGTAGTACTCCCTCGGTCTTCCCTTGAGGTCCACGGGGTACGCGATCGACGCGACGAAGATCAGAGCGGTCATCGCCGCGAGGGGCAGGGACACCCCGTCGACGCCTACGATGTACCGGACGCCCAACGTCGGAATCCACGTGGCCGACTCCACGAGCTCGAAGCCTCCCGTCGCCTCGAACTCCAGCCAGGTGGCCACCAGAAGGGCCATCGGTACCAGGGACACCGCGATCGCCACGCCACGGATCAGGGCCGGCCGACGATCGGAGATCAGGAACAGTGCCGCCGCGCCGGCGAGGGGCGCGAAGATCGCCAAGGTCAGCACTCAGGTCACCCCCACAGGATCGAGACGCCGAGCATGAGCAGGAGGCCCACGCCGGCGACCACGTAATAGTGATGCGCCATTCCGGTCTGGAGGCGCCTGGAGTGGGCGCCTCCCCGCTCGGTCACCGTCGCGACACCCTCGACGAGGGCGTCGACGCCCCGGTCGTCCACCGTCCTCGACCCGGAGGCGAGGACGAGCGTGCCCCGCGTGAGCGCCTCCACCACGCCGTCCACGCTGCGCTCGCCGAATCCGGCGAGGAGCCGGGACAGGGCATCTCCCACCGCGGCCGCGCCTCGCACGCCGGCGTCCACGACGCGGTCGTCTACCGCGGCCAGCCAGGTCGCGGTGGCCATGAGCGGCCGCGCCACACCGACGCGGGCGGCTGAGCCGATCCCGAGCCAGTTCGCCAACCGGTGCTGTATCGCGGGCTCGAGGCCGAGGCTCACCAGTGTGCGGCGCCGCCACATCCAGGCGATCGTCCCGAGTGCGAGCCCGATCGTTAACAGGCTCGCCCACAGCTCCCACGATGGGCCCCGCTCCGGCTCGGCGTGCAGCAGCGACTCGGTGATGCGCCGCCCTCCGGGTAGGAGCAGCCCCGCAAGCGCGAGGGAGCAGGTCGCGAGCAGAACCAGGCTCGCGAGCTCGCCGCGACCGGGGTTCCGTATGCTCTCAGCCGCACCGGGCCCAAACGTCAGGGTCGTGAGTCGGCCTGCATAGGCCGCCGTCACAAGACCGGACAGCAGGACCACGGAGCCGAGCCACGGGGAGGCCTCCATCGCTGTCGCGACGATCCACTCCTTCGTGATGCCCCCACCGAGTGGTGGAACGGCTGCCAGCGACAGAGCACCCACGCCGAAGAGCGCAGCTGACGCGGGAAGGGCTCTGCCAAGGTGCATCTCCGCCATACGACGCGTCCCCGCCGCATGGATCGCCACCCCCGCGCCGAGGAAGAGGAGGGACTTGAACAACGCGTGGGCCACGAGGTGTGCCCCGGCCGCTGCCGCGGCGCCGGCGCCTACGGCGGCGAACATGAGGCCATACTGCGAGCATGTGGATGCCGCGAGCGCCCGCTTCACGTCCGTCTGGACGAGTGCCGCGAGCCCGCCTACGAGGAGCGTAGCGATCCCGATACCACTGACCGTCGGTGCGAACCAGTGCACCGAGGCCCCCAGTGGGGCGAGCTTTATCAGCAGGTAGGCACCGGCCGCGACCAGCGTCGCCGAGTGCAGGAGCGCGGAGACCGGTGTTGGGCCGGCCATGGCGGCGTAGAGCCATGGGGAGAAGGGAAGTTGCGCCGATTTCGCGGCGGCGGCGAGGAGGACACCGCCGACGATGACGTGCCGGTATGCTCCCTCCGCGCCCGCCAGCCCGTGGAACTCGAGCGAACCGGTGGCCGCGAACGCCGCGGCGGCGGCCAGGTATAGGCCAAGGTCCCCGAAACGCGTGGTCAGGAAGGCGACGGCGGCGGAGCGAGGGCGATCGGCATCGCGCCAGTGGAACCCGATGAGGAGCCACGACAGCGCGCCGACCAGCTCCCACCCGATGAGAAGGGTCAGCAGATCGCCTGCGAGGACGAGGAGCTCCATGGCCGCCACGAAGCCACACATGGACGCCACCAATCGCACCAACTCCGGGCCGTCCAGGTCCTCTCCCGTATCGACGTATGCCATCACCGCGATCGCCACGAGTGGGATCAAGACCACCATGACCCGGCTGAATCCGGCGGCCTCGAGACTCAGCCGTAGACCGGAGCCCCAGGCCCACGAGAAGCTCGCTTCGGCGGCTGCCGCCCAGATGGCCACCGCGGTCGTGGCAGCGAAGGAGAGGACCGCCGACCTCGGAGCCCACGTGGGACGGGTCCTCACCAGAAGCGCTAACCCGGCCGCCAGCCCGGGCAGGAGAGGCAGTAGGAGGGCCGTCATGCCTTGAGCTTCTTCAGCTTTTCGGTGATGTCGGCCTTACGAACCCGATAGATGTTGATCACGAGGGCGAAGCCGAGCGCCCCCTCGACCGCCATCACGGTCATGAAGACCACCACCAACATCTGGCCCTTCGGCTCTCCTCCGGTGCTGAAGGCCCAAAACGCCCCAGCGGCGAGGATCGCTCCGTTGATCATCAGCTCGAGGCCCATCATGATCATGACGAACGACTGTTGGCTCAGGGCACCGTAGACCCCGATGCCGAACAGAGCCGCCGAAAAGAAGAGGAGAGCGGACAAACTCATCCGCCCACCTCTCCCGGCTCGACGGCCGGCTCCTCCGACCCCTCATCAGCGGAACCGTAGCGCCCCCGGCGTGTCGCGAGGGCGATCGACCCGATCATCGTGGACAGAAGAGCCACGCCCGCGGTCTGAAAGACCAGCATCGACTCGCCCAGCAGCTCATGGCCCAGCTCGGCTGTCGCGACTGCAGGATCCATCGCGGGGGCGGATGGAAACGACGCCCAAAGCGCGATCGCGCCCAACCCGACGAACGCCACGATCCCGGCCGTGACGGATGTGCGATGCTGGTGGACCATGGTCATCGGATTGAGCCCGGCGGGATTCATCATGAACATGACCATGAACAGCGCCATGATCGTCATCTCGCCGGCCATCATCAGGATCAGCACCAACCCAAGGAACTCGGCTCCGATGAGGAGGAGGATGCCCGCGACCCCAACGAACGAGGCCATGAGCCAGTAGGCCGCGCGCACCATCGAGTCGGCCCGGAAGACCCGCCACGCCGTGATCACCGCTCCGATTCCGAACAGCCAAAACAGGACGTCCGCCGGCCCGCTCACAGAACGAGGAGCCCGGAGAGGAAGACGTCCAGCAGCGCGAGCGGGATCAGGCCGGCCCAGGATACGACCACGAAGTCCTCGAGCCGGACCCGCGCCAGATAGTGGCCAGCGGTGACGACGACGGTGACCAGCGCGGCCGTCTTGAGGGCGAGCCAGATCGGGCCGGGCAAGACCGGACCGAGCCAGCCCCCTAGGAAGACGGCGGCTCCCATGGCACAGAGGGCGACCAGGAGGGCGTAGCGGGCGGTGGTCCAGACGAGCAGCGATGGTCCCGAAACCTCGGCGGTGGTGCCTCCCAGGAGGTCGGGTGCATCGGGAAAGGCGAGCGGTCCCCAGAACGAGGCGCCGAGCACGGCCACGAGGTACAGCGGCAGCCCGAGCGGCTGTCGAACGACGTTCCACAGATCCGTCTGTGATCGGACGATCTCTCCGACCTGGAGCGACTCTGCTGGAAGCGCCGCGGCAATGAGCACCAGAGCCAGCGGCATCTCGAAGGACAGTGCCAACGCAATGAATCGATACCCGCCGATGAGCGGGAATGGGGAGTTCGCTCCCCACCCATGGAGGAACACAGCGACCATCACGACTGCGATCGCGGCACCGAACAGGACGATGCCACCTGGGACGTCCGCGACCGAGAGCGATGGAGCGATCGGAACCACCGCGAGCGCCGTCGCTGCGAGCGCTCCCAACAGGCCGGGGGCGAGAAGCCACGCCTCGCGGTCGGGACGCTCGGTGCGCGTTCTGCGAGCCACCGCCATGTAGGCCGCCTCGAAGAGGGGGGCGGTGAGCGCGGTCCCGAGTCCTGTCGGCATTCGTGCGACCCTCGCCCCGAGCCAACGGTCGAGGGACCACGAGAAGTAGACACCGACCACGAGCACGGCGCCGACCACGAGGGGCGCGAGCCAGAGTGCCGCGGTCATACCCGAGCGGACTCTTCCAAGTCGATGCACAGACCGACGATCGTGGTCACGGCGTCTCCCCATTCAGCCCCCGCCAGGAGCGACGGTAGAAGCTCGATGAGCACGGGCATGGGCGAGTGCGTACTCGAGATTGTGCCCCAGGGTGCTTCCACGCGGCCGCAACCACCCGTAGGGTGGGTCGCTCCGGGGAGCCGGGCCAGCCTCAGAGACGCCGATGCCTCCCTCAGACGTTGCCGCCAGCGGGCAAGAGCGTCACCTCCGGACTCCAGCGTGGCCTCGAAGTGTAACGAGCGGTACTCGTCCTGCTCGAGCCGGTGGTCCTCGGCCAGCCCGGCGGCCCGCGCCGTGGGGCCGAGGCCTCGGCCGAGGATCTCGTCCGGCGCAACGAGCCCCACTCCCCGAGTCGCCCATTCGAGCGTCCTTGAGCGCTCGAGAAGGCGAGTCAGCGCGTCGACGTCCTCTGGGGTCGTTGTCTCAGTGTTCGCCGCCATGCGGTAGGCACGCTCGGCCAGGGCCCTCAGCCCCCGGGACGCGAGCACGTCCCCCGTGGATTCGAGATGGTGGGCGGCGCGGCTCAGCTCGAGCTCGCGCACGGGCACCGGCTCTGTGAGGGCCCGGAGAAACACGCTGCCACCGCCCGAGGGCCGCAGCTCTACTCGGGTGAACGGGTTATCCGCGACGGACGCCTCCTGAACTACGTCGCCCTGTAGGTTCACATCCAGCACGAAGCCGGGCGGGAAGACCGGTAGGAAGGGGCCTAGGCGGAGCTCGAGTCGATCGAGCTTCAGACCGTCCCGGTCGTCCGCGAGGCCCGCCAAGGGGCGCCCGTAGGGCACTCCCCCCGTCATCCCCTTACCGCCCTGACCGTACGGTCCGACTCCGCGCCAGGGCGTGGGATCGACGTCCGGAAGCAGCGGCGGGGAGGATGCACGGGATCCGAGGAGGAGGGCGTGAAACAACTCGACGACGGCATCGGCCACGTCGCGCCGTGAATCCACGTGCACGGGCTCGGCGAAGACGGGCCCCCGGCCTTGGTCGGCAAAGCCCGTCCGTGCGAGCACGACGCCGCGCGGATGACCGAGCTGATCGTGGAGGCCCTCGAGGTCGGGCACCATCGCCGAGGGGAACGTACCGGCAACCACCAGCACCGAGGCGTGTCTGGGCGTGTGCACGATCGTCACGTCCGGCCGGATCCTGAGGGCTTCCAGGATCGAATGTGAGCCCGCTCCTCGCGCGACGAACGTTGGCGCGGGAGCACGTACCGCGAGGCGTGCGACTGACCGTCTCAGGCCCACGTCAGGGCCCGTTCTCGCCAGGCGTAGAGAATGCCGAGGAGCAGTATGACGATGAACATCAGCATCTCGACGAACGCCGTCATGCCTTCTTCCGCGAAGACCACCGCCCACGGGTACATGAAGACCATCTCCATGTCGAAGGCGAGGAAGAGAAGCGCCATGGCGTAGTAGCGAACGTGAAACCGACTCCATGCGTGCGCCTCGGGCGCGGAGCCGCCCAGGTAGGGGACTCGCTCAGAAGCCGTGGCAGAGCCCCGTCCCGGTGCGGCCACGGCGAGGCACGCGGTGAGACCGGCCGTAAAGACGATCAGGGCCGCTCCCAACGCGGGGGACACCTACTTGGCCTCCGCGTAGTCCTCCGGGTTCTCTTTGAACTCCTCCTCGCACGACTCACTGCAGAAATGGTAGGTCTCGCCCTCGTACTCGATCGTGGCGACCGCGTCCTCCGGCTCGATCTCCATCCCGCACACGGGGTCCTTCACGCTCATGGCGCCCTCCAGGGGGTGTGGGTAGAAAAGAACTCGGCCCTACCAGCGGACGGTCCGAGTCCCCGCGACTTGCGGAAGACCCGGACCGGCCCCTGTTCGTGCTCAGCGCTGGCTGGGGTGCTTCGTTCCGGTGTGGTTCGGGCCATGGCCATCCATCATGCCCATGCCCATGCACATGCCTCGATCGCCCATCATCCCCATTTGGCCCATGTCTCCCATGCCGGGCATCATCGAGTCCATCAAGCCGCCCTCGATTATCTCGAGCTGGTCAGCGTCGAGGACTGCCCTCGCGTCGAAGCTTGCGCGGACCATCGCGACATGTGCCGCCGCCATCTCGCCTGCCGCGCCCCTCATGTTGGCCTCGTAACCGGCCCAATCGGGTTGCGCCGCGCCCAGCGTCTCCCTCGCCGCTTCACACGCCGTGCGTGCTGCGGCCGCATGGGAGCCATGCGACTCTTCGAATCGCTCGTGCAGGTAGTGAAGGGTCTCGAGCTGTCGGTCGTCCAGACCGAGCTGCTCGGCGGCGTTGATGAGCACGTGCGGAGCCGTCCTCATCATCTGCATCATGCCCATGTGCTCAGGCATCATCATCTGGATCTGTCCACGCTGCTGCCCATGCTCGTGCGTGTCTTGCGCGGAGATGGGCACCGTGGACAGCAGCACCGCAGCGGCCAGGGCGGTCGCTCGTGGTGTCTTCATCATCTCATCCCTCCTTCGTCTCTGCACTGTCGGGGGCAGGGACGCGATGGGGTACATCACCCCACACCGTAGTTTCGAGAATCCAGCGTGAAGTCAGGGTGAAGCCTCCATGAGAGAGTTTTCATATCTCGGGGGGCCCCAGGGTCATCCATCCGATCGCGAAGCGCGCCTGGCCTTCTCGCGGATCATCTGGAACGAGAGCGCAGGATCTTTCGACTGAGTGTGTCGAAGCACGCTCCAGTTGTCGTGGACGTAGGCCTCCAGGTGCTTCACGACGCGGTCCAGGCTGATCTGTAGATAAGGTCCTCGTGCTTCTGTCCTGCTTCCGAAGGCGACGAGCCGCACCAGGTGCCCGTGCCCAGTCTCCGCCTTGCCCCGCCGGAGGAGGGTGTTCACGACCTTCTCCGCGTGAGCGCCGGGGCGGCAGCATCCGAAGCGAGCGAGGGCAGCCGACAAGACCTCCGGCCGCATGCCACCGGGATTGAACTCGGCCACCGATTCCTTGACCTCTCCCACGATCATGTCGACGCTGCCTTCAGGAATCTCGAGCAGCGGATCTGGTGCGCCGAGACGCCGGCCCGGGTCGTTGGGTGGCTCGCCAACGACCGCCGTGGACGGCGACGGAAATCTGCAGGCGAGAAGATCCAGGTCCGTCGCGGTCCTGAAGTGTGCGGGAGCGAGATGCTCGACGATCGGGAACTCGGTGACCGTGAAGTAGCCGTTGACCCTCAGATAGGTCTGAACCAACGAGACCGCAGCGTCCACCGTGTCATACTCCCGTGTGCGTCTCTCTCAGCGCGCGTAGGCGGCGGGCGAACTCCTCATCGTCGATGTCGCCATCGGCGAACCGTCGACGAAGAACCTCTTCGGCAGCTTCCTCGGAGTCGCGGCTACGTCGTGTCTCTGTTCGATCGCCGTAGAAGCGCACGAAGGCCCAAACGATGGCGAACAAGGTGAGGGCCCAGGCGAACCACCAGAGCCAGTGCATTCCCATGAAGAGACCCCCGTCGTGCCAGGATCTCACCTGGGTGATGTTGGCGAGGGTAAACATGTGCATTCCTCCTCAGAGCAGCGCGATCCGGTCGTGATCGCCGGTGCGCACGTTGATGACGTCGGTCACGTTCGAGACGATCACCACGCCGTCGCCGCGGTGCCCCGTCCTGGCCCACTCGCGCACGACCTCGACCAGCTCGTCCGCGCGGTTCTTCGCGCAGACGAACTCGACCTTCGTCTTTTCGGTGTACACGCTCCCCTCGTCGAGGGAGAGCTTGAAGTCCTCGGGGTCGACCCCGCTTCCCACGGCATGGATCCGGGACAAGTAGAAGCGCGGGACTCCGGAGCCCTTGAGCGCCTTGAGCAGATCGGCCACGCATTCGGTCCTCACGATCGCCTTCACTTCTTTCAACGAAGACATCCTCAGCATCCTCCTCAGTCGGCCCCGGCCGGGAGGGGCTCCGGGAGTTCGAGCTCACGGGCAGACGCGCGCGCCTCGGCGCGGAGCACGGCCTCCTGCCAGAGCGAGTAGATAGCGGGGATCACAAGCAGAGTCAGGATCGTTGCGGAGATCATCCCTCCGACCATCGGAGCCGCGATCCGTCTCATCACGGTGGCGCCTGCCCCATGTCCCCAAAAGATCGGGAGCAGACCGCCCACGATGGCCGTCACCGTCATGATGATCGGCCTCACACGAAGCGCGGCACCCTCGATTACCGCCGAGTGCAGGCCCTCGGGGGTCGGGTCGTTGCGCTTCCGCTCGTCCCACGCCGTTCCGAGATAGAGCAGCATGATCACGCCGATCTCGGCGGCCACGCCGGCGAGCGCGATGAAGCCTACCCCCGTCGCCACGGACCAGTTGAATCCGAGCAGGGCGAGAATCAGCACGCCACCCACGAGGCTGAAGGGAAGCGACAACATGACGATGAGCGTCTCGCCCAACCGACCGAAGTTGAGGTATAGCAGCAGGAAGATGATGACGAGCGTCGCCGGCACTACGACCTGGAGCTTCTCCTTCGCGCGCTGCATGTACTCGTACTGGCCGGACCACTGCATCGAGTAACCCGGGGGGAGCTCGACCATGCTCGAGACCATCTCCTGAGCGGCCTCCACGTACGATCCCAGGTCGCTCTGATCGACGTCCACGAACACCCACGCCGTCGGGAAAGCCTGTTCGGTCTTCACGGCCATCGGCCCACCCACCGAGCGTATGGTGGCAACCTGGCCCAGGGGGATCTGCGCCACGGCCATGCCTCCACCACCGCCCATGCTCTCCATCCCAGCACCCATCGCGCCCGAGGGTGCCGCGGTCTCGTCGATGCCGGCCATCGTGGCGCTCGTCACCATGTCCTGCATCGCTGCGCTCCGGCTGCCGACTGGCACGAGGATCTCCGCGAGCTTCTCTGGCTGGTCACGGAGCTCCTGAGGGTACCGGACGCGTACGGAGTATCGCTCTCTGCCTTCCACGGTCCGGGTGATGCTCATCCCCCCCACGGCGGATGCGATCACCATCTGGATCGTCCGCACGCTCAGGCCGTAACGGGCCGCGGCGTCCCGGTCGATGTCGATGTCCAGATACGATCCCGACACCACCCGCTCTCCAACGGCGGAACGCGTCCCCGGCACACCCTGGACGGCGGCTTCGACCTCGGTGGCGAGCCGTTCCAGCTCGACGAGGTCGGGCCCGAAGATCTTCACACCCACGGGCGTTCGGATTCCGGTCGCCAGCATGTCGATCCGACCCCGGATCGGCATGGTCCACGAGTTGGTCACACCCGCCATGCGAAGCTCGCCATCCATCTCGTCCAGCAGTGACTCGTAGGTCACCCCCTCACGCCAGTCGTCCTCCGGCTTGAGCACGATGGTCGTCTCGAACATGGACAGTGGAGCCGGGTCCGTAGCCGTCGTGGCTCGACCCGCCTTGCCGAATACGCTCTCGACCTCCGGAAAGGTGGTGAGGATCGAGTCCTGGACTCGTAGCGTCTCTCGCACCCTCGCGACGCTGACTCCGGGGAGGGTCGTGGGCATGTAGAGCACCGTCCCCTCGTTGAGGGGCGGCATGAACTCCGAGCCCAGCTGCCGTAGAGGGAGGACCGTCAGCACCAGGGAGGCCACCGCCGCGGCGATCACCGGCCAGCGGAACTTCAGAACGGTCTCGAGGACCGGGCGATAGAGGCCGACGAGGAGCCGATTCACGGGGTTCTTGTGTTCCCGATGAATCCGACCCTGGATGAACAGGCCCATCGTGACCGGCACCATCGTCACGGAGAGCAGGCTCGCGCTCGCCATGGCCAGCGTCTTGGTCCAGGCAAGAGGCTTGAACAGGCGCCCCTCCTGGGCTTCGAGGCTGAACACGGGTAGGAACGAGACCGTGATGATCAGCAACGAGAAGAAGAGTGCGGGGCCGACCTCCTTGGACGCGCGAATCACCACATCCCAACGCTCCTGGGGCGTGAGAATGCGCGTATGGAGATGATCTCCACCCAGGTCGCCGGGGATCGACACGCCGAGCGCCCGGGCGCGCTCCCGCTTTTCGTCGATCGCGCGCTCCAGGTGCTTGTGCATGTTCTCGATCATGACGATCGCGGCGTCGATCATCGCTCCGATCGCGATCGCGATCCCGCCGAGGCTCATGATGTCGGCGCCGAGTCCGAGTCCTCGCATAGCGATGAACGCCATGAGGATGCCGAGCGGGAGCGTGAGGATCGCGACCAGCGCGCTCCTCACGTGCATGAGGAACAGCATCGTCACGAGTGCCACCACCAACGACTCTTCGAGCAGCTTCTCTTTCAGCGTGTCGATCGCGCGGTGGATCAGATCAGAGCGGTCGTACACAGTCTGTACGACGATCCCTTCCGGGAAGCCGGGCTCGATCTCAGCCAGCTTGGCCTTCACCCGCTCGATCGTCGCGAGGGCGTTCTCGCCGTAGCGCATGACGACGATCCCGCCGACCACGTCGCCCTGCCCGTTGAGGTCTGCGATGCCTCGGCGGACGTCCGGGGCGAGGCGCACGGTCGCCACGTCTTCGACGCGGACCGGCGTGCCGTGATCCGTGGCGCTGACCACGACCTTCTCGATGTCTTCCAGCCCCTGCAGGTATCCGAGCCCGCGGATCATGTACTCACGCTCGGCGAGCTCGAGCACCATCGCGCCGACGTCCTCGTTCGACGTCCGGATCGCCTCCATCACGCGTGTGACCGGGATCCCGAATCCTCGCAGCTTGATCGGGTCGACGGTGACTTCGTAGACCTGCTCGTATCCGCCGATCGAGGCGACTTCGCTGACGCCGGGGACGGCGGTGAGCTGGTACCGGAGGTACCAGTCCTGATACGATCGCAGGTCCGCCAGGGACCGGGTGCCGGTCGTGTCGACGAGCACGTACTGATAGACCCATCCGAGACCGGTCGCGTCCGGGCCGAGGGACGGCTGGGCCTCGTCGGGCAGACGGCCCCGGATGGCCGATAGGTATTCGAGCACCCGACTGCGTGCCCAGTAGAGGTCGGTTCCGTCGTCGAAGATGATGTAGACGAATGACGTCCCGAAGAATGAATACCCCCGGACCGTCTGGGCGCCGGGGACCTTCAGCATTTCGGACGCCACCGGATACGTCACCTGATCTTCGACGATCTGCGGCGCCTGACCGGCGTAGTCCGTCCGGACGATCACCTGGACGTCGGAGAGGTCCGGGATCGCCTCGAGCGGCGTGTTCGCGAGGGCGAAGGCGCCTCCGGCCGCGATGAACAGGCCGGAGACCAGGACGAGGAACTTGTTGCGGACCGACGCCTCGATGATCGCCTTGAGCATGGTGTGACCTACCTCCCGTGCCCGTCATGGCCGGACGGGGATTGTCCGCCATCCGGTGACACGCCCGAGCCGAGGGTGTCGGGCATCGCATCCATGGAGGCCGGATCGTGCGCCGAGTGGTCGATCTCCGTCCCGGCGGAGTCCGCGGAGGGAGGCGCCGTCATCGTCCCGAGGTTCGACTCCGCATCGACCAGGAAGGCCGCGGACGAGACGATTCGCTCTCCTACCTCGACGCCGGCCAGGAGCTCCATCAACCGACCGGAGGTCCTGCCGGGCTCGACCTCTCGTGGCACGAGGGCACCGTCCGGGGCCTCCACGAACACGAGGGCTCTCTCGCCCGTCGCGATCACCGAGCTGCGTGGAACGACCAGCGTCGGCTCGGTCGGAAGCGACTCCAGCTCGATCTGAGCGTACATCCCGGGCTTCAGAGAGAGGTCGGGGTTGGGAAGCTCCAGACGAACGCGTGCGGTCCGCGATTGGACGGAGACCGTGGGGTGCACGTAGGTCACGTGCCCGCTGAACGGCCGTCCCGGGTACGCCTCGAACGAGACTTCCGCGCGTTGGCCTTCGGCCACGAGCGAAAGGTCCTTCTCGAAGACCTCTGCCTCGATCCACACGTGTGTCAGGTCGGCGATCCGGTAGACCGTCATGCCGGGCATGACCCGGTCGCCCTCGACGACGTTCTTCTCGACCACGATTCCACTGGCCGGCGAGCGAAGGGTGAGCGTCTTCTGGGGCTCTCCGGAGTCCTCGATGCGCCGGATCTCGTCCTCGGGAATGTCCCAGTAGGCCAGCCGTCGACGGGACGACGCGAGAAGTTCCTCCGCGTTGTCGAGGGCTCGCCCCTCCGTCGCTTCGCGCACCAGGCGGCCCGCGAGCACCAGCTCTTCCTGGGCCGACACGAGGGCGGGGCTATACACCGCCATCAGAGGTTCGCCGGCGCGGATCGGAGCGCCGGTGAAGTCCACGTGGAGCTGTTCGACCCAGCCGTCGATCTTCGGGTTGACGGTCGTGAGGCCGGTCTCGTCGTATGCGACCGTTCCCACGGTCCGGATCGAAGCGGACAGGGTGGCCCGCTCGACGGTCGCGAAGGTCACGCCGATCCGGCGTGAGCCTTCGGCGTCCAGGAAGACGGGCTGCATCTCGCCGGTGCCGGCGGTCATCGCGGCATGGTCGTGGCCCTCTGCCTCCGCGGCGGCCGGCGCTGCCTCACCCGAGCGAAGCTGGACGAGGACCACGGCCACCGAGATGACGACCACCAGCAGGGAGAGGACGATCTGCTTACGCGGGCTCATGGTGTCTCCGTGATCATGGGTCCGGTTCTCGGGAGGGTGCGACCCACCGCCGACTCGAGCGCGGCGATCGCCCGGCCGTAGTCGGCGAGGAGCGCGTAGAGTTCTCCCTCGTAGCGATTGACGGTCATCTGGGCGTCGACGAGGGTCATGAAGTCCACGCTGCCGACCCGATACGACGAGAACGCCGATTCGACGGTCGCGCGGGCCTCGGGAATGACCTCGTCGCGGTACAGAGTCGAGAGACTGCGATCCCTGGACAGCTCTGCGAGGAGCTCGCGAATGCGGGCGTCCACCTCGGCCTCACGGCCTGAAAGCTCGGCCTGTGCAAGCATCTCGAGCGCGGCTGCCTCGTCGCGAAGGGCGTACTGCCGGCTCCCCGCGTGGATCGGCAGGCTGAAGCCGAGCATCGCGCTCGCCATCCGTTCGGTGCCGGCGCCGCGATTCCGCTGCCCGTATGCAACCCCGACCGACATGTCCGGCCAGATCTGACGACGTGCCAGAGCTGATCGGGACTCTGCCTGGGCGATGCCGTATCGGGCGCCTTCCAGCAGTGGGCGCGTCTCCTGCGCCCATGCGCTGAGCCTGGCATGGTCCGGCACGTCGGCGGGCAGCTCGCCCAGAGTAGGGGACGGAACCGGTGTGGCGGCGGGACGGTCGAGAACCGCGTTGAGACGAGCCGCTGCGGCTACGCGTCGCGCCTCGAGCTGGCGGATGTCACCATCCATACGGGCTACTTCCACGTCAGCTCGTAGGACGTCCGCCTGCCTTCCGGTGCCGGCGGCGTACATCGCCTTGGCGACCTCCTGGAAGTCGACGAGGAGCGCGAGCGTCTCCCGCATGACCTCGGTGCGCCGATCCAGCGAGTAGAGGTCGTAGAAGAGGCCGGAGGCCCGCCCTCTCACCTCCCACCACGCTTCGTCCGCGACGGCGACCGCCATGTCGTGACCGTAGCCAGCGATCTCTCCCCGCAGTCCGAGCTTGCCGGGGAACGGCACCATCTGCATGAGCTGGACCGAGGGGGCCATGGACATCGCCATGTCGGTGTTCAAGTCGGGGACCCCGAAGTTCATGACGCCGAGCTGGAGCGTCGGGTCCGGAAGCGTGGACGCCTCGGGCTCACGGAAGGCCGCTGCATCGGCGGCTGCTTGGAGAGCCCGCACCCGGGGGTTTCGGTCTCGCGCGATCGCGAGCACGTCCTCGAGTCTGAGCGACTGCTCGGGCGTTTGGGCGGCTACCCCGGCGGCGTCAGCGGCGACGAGCGCCGCGAGGCAGAGGGAGAGTCGAGCTAGGGTTCTCACGTGCGCGCTCGGTCATGGGTTCGTCATTCTCGGCACGTGATAATGTTCCCGAGTAGGTGAAGCGCCGATGACGAGCGGATGAAGAAGCATTCATCTGCAACGGCATCGGCGCTTGGCGGCCGTGGCTTCGGGTTCTCGCGGGAACCCGGGTCGAGATCAGCCTCGCGGCCGCCCCGACGTATGAAGGTGAACGACCCGCCACCGGTCCGTGCGCTGCAGTACGACGGTGCCCCGGCCCTCGATATCGAGGGTGCCCCGCTCGGTCTGGGCGGACAGCTCGTAGCGGAAGGAGGCCCAGGCCGCGTTCCCGTCGACGACGGGCTCGATCGCGAACCATCGATACGAGAAGTTCTCGAACGCCTCGAGCTCCGGTGCGAGGTGGTGATCGCGGTAGTCGGCCCACCCATGGTCGACTCCCGCACCTTCGATGATGTGCACACCGCGGCTGTCGGAGAACAGGGTATCCAGGGAGGCGAAATCGCCCGCCTCCATCCCGGCGCCGACGGCCGCCACCACGGCTCGGACGATGTCTCGCTGTCCGTCCGACTCGGCTTGCCCGAGGACCGGCAGCGCGTTGAACAGGACCATGGCTGCAATGATGAACGATCTCCTCACGAGCTTTCTCCTACGATGGCCGGCGAGTGCCGGGGGAGGGTGAGCGTAAAGCGAGCTCCGCCTTCGGGGCGATTCCGTGCGGCAGCGCTACCGCCGTGTGCCTCCGCCACCGCCTTGACGATGGCGAGACCCAAGCCGGTGCCAGCGATCTCGATCCCGCGGGTTCGCGCCTGGTCTGCCCTGAAGAACCGATCGAAGTAGCTGGACGGATCGATCTCTCCCAGCCCGGGTCCGTCATCCTCGACCTCGATGAAGACCTCGTCGAGACGCTCACCGATTGCGACCCGCACCTGTCCTCCACAGTTCGTGAACTTCAGAGCGTTGTCGATGAGGTTCCAAAGGGCCTGACTCAGTAGACCTGGATCGACGTGAATGTCCGGCGGCCCGGCCGAAGCGACATGGACCTCGATCCGCTTGTCTTCGGCTCTAGACTTCAGTCGTTCGACCACCCGCGTCACGACCTCCGTGACATCCGTGAGCTCGCTTCGGGGCTGCAGGGCTCCGGCGTCGGATCGGGCGAGCATCAGGAGGTCCTGTGTGATCTCCGACAGTCTCACGACCTCTTCCAGGTTGCTCTGAAGCACCTGCACGTACTCGCCGGGTTCTCGATCACGCCGCAACGCGAGCTCGATCTCGCCGCGCATCGCCGTGAGCGGCGAGCGGAGCTCGTGGCTCGCATCGGCAGTGAAGCGCCGTTGCGTTTCGAACGCCCGTCGAATCCGGTCCAGCATCGTGTTCAACACATCGACGAGTCGGCGGTACTCGAGGATCTCCGCGTAGGCCTGGATCCCGCGTCCGAGCGAGCCGGGCTCGATCGCCTCGGCCTGATCGATGACCTGGTGCACGGGGCGGATCGCGCTCCCCGCCAGCCACCAGGAGCCCGAGAACGTTACGGCCGCAAGAAGCACCGTGAGCAGGAACAGGAACGTCCCAGCCCGCGTGAGCATCTGATTCCGGCTGTCGAGCGGAGCCGCGACCTGCAGCACGTGGGTCTCGTGGGCCGCACCGAGACGAGCGAGCGGGTAAAAGAGGGTCCGAACTGAGGAGGCCTCGAACTCCTGCCTAGCCCAGACCAGGTCTCCTGCGGCAGCCTCGGCGACCGAGATCGAATCCCAGGGGAGGTCGGAGGTCATGTACTGACTGCGGAGCAGGCTCACGCCGTCCGATTGCCACACCTGCACATAGCGGATCAAGTCGCCAACCGACGCCGCTTCGTCCGGCGTCAGATCCCACTCGTGAAAGTGCATCTCACCCGTCGAGCCGTCTGCGACCGACGCTGCCTGAATCGACGCAATGCTGAGGATTGAGGCGTTGAGCTCGCGGTCGAGCACGGACCGCAGCGTCAACAGCGTGAGCGTGGACAGGACCGCCAACCCGATCAGAATCGACGCGGTGGCCCTCAGGGCCAGCTGAAAGCGAAACGATCGGGTCAATCGAGGTCGCTCTTCTTCAAGACGTATCCAACGCCACGAACCGTGTGGACGGCCGGGCCGTCTCCGGCCTTTTCGAGCTTACGCCGGAGATGCCCTACGTGCACGTCGACGACATTGCTCATCGGATCGAAGTGCAGGTCCCACACCTTTTCCAGCAACTCGGTCCTCCGGACGACCCGCTCGGCGTTGAGCATGAGATACTCGAGCAGCTGAAACTCCTTCGGCGTGAGGTCGAGGCGCTCGCCTCTACGTGACGCCTGGTGCGTCACCCGATCCAGCTCGAGGTCTTCGTAAATCAGCCGATCCGGCCGAGACGATCCGCCGCGCCGTAGCAGCGCCCGCACTCGCGCGACGAGCTCGTCGAAGCCGAAGGGCTTCGTGAGATAGTCGTCGGCGCCCGCGTCGAGTCCGATGACGATTTCCTCCCGAGAGTCGCGGGCAGTCAGCAGGAGAATGGGGACGTTGGACTCCCTGGAGCGGAGGTCTCTGACGATCTCGAGACCGCTCTTGCTGGGAAGCATGATGTCGAGCAGAAGCAGGTCGTAGTCATGCACGTGCGCCATCAGCAACCCGTCGGCGCCGTCGTTGGACACGTCCACGGCATAGCCTTCTTCCCTCAGGCCCTTCTCGAGGAAGCTGGCGACCTTCTTGTCGTCTTCCACTACGAGGATTCTCAAGGTGACGCCCGGGCAGGGATCCAAGACGGCCGGGCCGTCCAGCGCGTCGGACGAAGCTCGGCATGCCAGATGGAAAGTAGACCTTGAGAGCGATGAAACGACCATGAACGGAAGATGAAGCAACGTTCATGTTTCTTCAGGCGCTGAATCGGTCGGACACGGGCACGAGCCGCGAAGGTGAACGCTTCTTCATGCTGATTTCAGCGCACCTTCACAAGTGGGCTACGATGATTCATCGAGGAAGAACCGGCACGGTGAAGCTGTCACCATGGCTACTCGGGCCGGTGCGCGCTCGTGGACATAGGACGCGCCACGGGGGCAGACGGGATCGCACGGCTAAACCATGTTTGGGCTCGCATACCGGCAACTTCGCCAGGACTTTGGGCGTTCAGCGCTGACGAGTGTCGGTATGGCCAGCGTCTTCGCCGTGATTCTGTTCCTGCAGGGCTTCAATCAAGGCCTTCGTACGCAGCTCCGTCTGGTTGCGCTCGATCGTGGGGCCGACCTCATCGCCACGCAGGCCGGCGTCCGAAACATGATCGGCGCGCGCTCCGTGATTCCACAGATGACGCGGGCGCAGGTCGAGGCGATCGATGGCGTCGCGATCGCCCATCCCATGACCGCCCTTCCGATCATCTACGAGAAGGACGGTCGCAAGAGTGCGCTCTTCCTCTTCGTCGTAGACTCGGTGGGTGGGCCTCAGAGAACCATCGCCGGAACTCTGCCCGGGACGGAGGGGCAGATCCTGATCGATCGATCGATCGCCCAGATGTTCGATCTGAGTCCGGGGGACAGCCTCGTCTTGGCGGGCTACGCCTTCGACATCTCGGGGATTACCGAACCAATGTCGGCGCTCTGGACACCCTTCGCGTTCGTGGGCTTCGATTCGCTCATCGAGTTCTATTTCGAGGCCAATCTGGCCGACGACATCAGCGCGTTCCCGCTGCTGAGCTACCTGCTCCTGCAGGTCGAGGGGGAGGAGGACCCGGTCGAGGTCGCCGAGAGGGTGGAGGCGTCGGTCCCCGATGTCGATGTCTTCTTGCCAAACGAGATGGCGCGACAGGACGAGGCCCTCGGGGAGACGATGCTCGGTGCGCTCGTGACGCTGCTCGTGGGCATCGCGTATGCGGCTGGGCTCGTGGTCGTGGCGCTCTTCATGTTCACCGCCGCCGAAGCCAGGCGGCGGGACCTGGGCATCCTTAAGGCGATCGGTTTCCCGGCGACCGCCATCGCCGGGTCCGTGGCTGTTGAAGTGGCGCTTCTGTTGGCCGTCGCAGTCCCTTTGGGCGTTGGCATCGCGGTCGGCCTGGCCGCCCTCACGCACGCTACCACGCCGATCTACCTGATTCGTCCGCTGCTCCCGGGACCGTTGGCGTGGAGCACCGGAGCACTGATCGCATTCGCCCTCATCGGCGGCTTGGCTCCGCTGTGGCTCGTGCGCGGGCTCGATCCGCACGAGGTGTTTCAGACATGATCGTTCGGTGGACCCTCAAAGAGCTGGTGCGGGCCCGGATACGTGTGCTCGGCTCGGTCCTCGCAGTCGGCGCCGCCTTCGCGCTCGTCATGATGTTCCGTGCGATCTGGGAGGGAGAGACGGAGCAGCTGGCCGTCTACCTGGAGCGCTCCGGCGCCGACGTGTGGGTGATGCAGCGTCACGTCGCGAACATGCACATGGCGTCTTCCTTCATCAGCCAGGGGAAGCGACTTGAGATCGAGCGATTGAGCGGGGTCCGGTCCGTGGCTGGGATCCTCTACCTGAATACGATGGTCGAAGCAGGCGGCCGGCCGTGGTTCAGCTACGTCGTGGGAATCGACGAGGCCGGTCAGGCGGGTGGGCCGTGGTCCCTCGCACGGGGCCGACGGAACCTCTCCACCGGCGAGGCGGTGATCCCGTATACGCTCTCGCGCCTGACCAGTACGGACATCGGTGATTCGGTGCAGGTGGCAGACCAGCGCTTCGAGGTCGTCGGCCTTTCGCACGAGACGTTCTCGGTCACCAACCCCGTCACCTTCGTGCCGGCTAGCGATTTGTCGGAGCTCCTCTCTCTCAACCGTTACGACAGTTACCTCCTCATCGAGGCCGAGTCGGGCGAGTCACCGGCGGCGCTGGCGGCCCGGATCGAGACCGAGGTGGACGGGGTCGCGGCCCTCACGACCCCCGAGCTGGTGGCCAACGACCTACAACTCGCGAGTCAGATGGGCACCGAGGTGATCGCGCTGATGACGGCCATTTGCGCCGTGCTCGCGACGGTGCTCGTGGCGTTCGCGCTCTTCATCCATACCTCGCGAAGCCGTCGCGATCTGGTGGTCTTGAAGGCCGTGGGTTTCTCGAACCGGCACCTGTATGTCTGCGTCCTGATCCAGGCCGCGGTCATCACGGGACTCGCGTTCACTTTTTCCGTCGGCCTGGTGGCCGTCACGGCGACCGTGGGTCCCCGGATCGCGCCGATCCTCTCGCTGAGCATCAGCGCCGGGACGCTCACTCAGATCGGCGTCGCGGGTCTCGCAGTCGCATTGGCAGCGACCGTCTTGTTGGCCCGGCGCGTCGCTCGTGTCGATCCCATGTCAGCCTTCAGTGAGTAGGCCGTGATATGACTATCGCGTCGAGCATCTTGAGCGTGCGCAGCCTTTCGAAGCAATACGGCACGGGCGCCGCGAGCGTTCGAGCTGTCGACGACGTTTCCCTGGATGTCGGAGCAGGCGAGATCGTCGTCATCATGGGTCCATCGGGTTCCGGCAAGACGACGCTGCTCTCGATGGTGGGCGGGTTGATGCGACCCACGTCCGGCCAGGTGTTCATCGGGGGAGCCGAGATATGGAGCCTCTCCGAGGCGGAGCTGCCGAAGATCCGCGCGCATCGCATCGGTTTCATTTTCCAGGCGTTCAACCTGCTGGACGCGTTGACGGTGGAGGAGAACATCCTCCTCCCAGCGCAGTTGGCCCCGGGTGGCGTACGGGGCGCCCGTGACCGAATGGAGGAGCTCGTGGATCAGCTCGGGCTCGCCGGCCGCAAGAGGGCTCTCCCAGGCACACTCTCGGGCGGTGAGAAGCAACGCGTTGCGATCGCCAGGGCGTTGATCAACCGCGCGCCACTGATCCTGGCGGACGAGCCCACCGGGAATCTCGACTCCCAGAAGGGGATCGAAGTCGGGATGATTCTCCATGACCTCGCGAGGGACGACGGCGTCTCCGTGGTGGTCGTTACGCACGATCCGCGGGTCGAGGACGTCGCCGACCGGGTGCTGTGGCTCGAGGACGGCCGAATCCGGGACCGTCGCGCGGAGGAGCATTCGTTGGTCCGTGATCCCGTGTGTGGCATGAGGGTCGACGAGTGGACCGCCGTTCATGCGCTTGAGCACGACGGGGACCGATACGTCTTCTGCTCGCAACTCTGCCTCGACCGGTTCCGGGCTGCGCCGATCTCGTACTTGTCGACTTCGACGACACACTCAGCCAGGAGGAGCCATGAGGACCCATAGGCCTCCGACACGTGCCGCTTGCGCGGCACTGATCATGGTGCTGACGAGTGCCCCGTCGACGCTGGCTCAAGAACCCGCCTCCCCGGAGCGCGGTCGTGAGATTGCGGTGGAGGCCGATTCTCGAGCGCGGGGCTTCGGGGATTCCTCGGCCCGCTTGGAGATGATTCTGGTTGATCGCCGAGGCGGCGAGACGCTCCGAGAGCTCGAGTTGTTCACGCTCGAGGTGTCGTCGGACGAGGAGCGGTCGCTCGTCTATTTCCTCAGTCCTCGCGACATCCGGGGCACCGGGCTGTTGACGTACACCTTCAGGGACCGCGAGGAGGAACAGTGGCTGTACCTCCCGGCGCTTCGGCGAGCGAAGCGCATCTCGGCCAGCGGTCGCTCGTCTCCCTTCATGGGAAGCGAGTTCGCCTACGAGGATCTGGTGACGATGTACCCGAGTCGGTTCGAATACAGGTACCTGGGAGAGGAGACTTGGGAAGGGACGGACTGCTTCGTCATCGAACGATATCCGAGATATGACGGAACCGGCTACCTGCGACAGAGGGTCTGGATCGATGTCGAAGAGTATCGGGTGCTGCGAGTGGAGTCGTGGGACCTTCGAGACCGGCTGCACAAGACGCTCACGCTCAGCGGCTATGTGGAGTACATCGACGGTATCTGGCGGCCGGGAGAGGCGCTCATGGTGAACCACCGGACCGAGGACGAAACGCGCCTCCGGTGGCTGGACTACCGGTTCCGCATCGGACTGGAGGAGAGCGACTTCAGCCGGGCCGCGCTCGGCCGTGTGCGTTAGTTGCCGCTACACCTGGGTGGTATTGGCCGCCGTAGGGGCAGCAGGGCTCTGTTTCGGGCCGCCGGGATTGGTGGCCCAGACCAGCCTCGGGGGCCGGCTCGGCGTCGAAGCGAGGTTCTTCCCCGCGGAGCCCCTCTCGCTTCGCCAACCGCGCTGGTTCAGCACCTCCGCGGTCGCCCGGCCAGAGCTCACGATCGGACTCGGTGACGAGCTCACGCTTCGAACGATCGCGATCGCTCGGGTAGACCAGAGCGATTCCGAGCGGTCCTACGTCGATCTGCGAGAGGCCGTCGTTCAGTGGGACCGGGGCGCGGTAACCGTGTCGGCCGGAGTAAACACCGTGTTCTGGGGTGTCACGGAATCACGGCACCTGGTCGACGTCATCAATCAGACGGACTACCTCGCCGACCTGGGTGGCGACGAGAAGTTCGGGCAGCTCATGGGTCTGGTCACCTACTACGGAGGGGAGCTGGGCACCGTCGACGTTTTTGTCATGACATGGGCTCGCCCCCAACTGTACCCCGGACAGGACGGCAGACCGGGCGTGCCGCTCTCGGTGCTCGTCGACTCTCCCGTCTACGACGCGCGAAGAGACGAATGGAACGTCGACTACGCGTTACGCTGGGCGTCAGGAATCGGCGAGTGGGATTGGGCGCTCAGCCTATACAGCGGCACCGCGCGGGAGCCGGAGCTCGTCCCAGTTGGTGCCGTGGGCGTGCCAACCCTGCGTCCGAACTACGACCTCATCCGCCAGGCGGGCCTGGAAGCGCAGTGGACGGGTCGAGCTTGGCTGTGGAAAGCGGAGGCAATCGTGAGGTCGGGTCAGGGGCCGTCGTTCGCCGCGGTCACTGGCGGATTCGAGCACACCCGCTACGGCGTGTTCGGTGGCACACTGGATCTCGGGACGATCGTCGAGTACAGCTACGACGGGAGGGACAACCTCACGTACAACCTCTTCGACAGTGATCTATTCCTAGGTGCCCGCCTGTCTCTCAACGACGTGAACGGCACCGAGGTCCTCGTCGGAGTCTTACAGGACACCGCATCGGGGGTGACACTCGGCAGCGTCGAAGCGAGCCGGAGGCTGGGCGTTGGGTGGAGGGTCGTGTTGGATGGGCGGGTGTTTCGGGCCGACACGGAAGAGGATCCCGTGTACTGGTTCAGGAGGGATGACTATCTGCAGGCAGTGTTGGAGTATCGCTTCTGAGGACTGCTGATAAGGAGGTTCCGGATCCGACTCGTGGGAGTGGCTAGGAGTCCAGGCGGTGCCTGGACTGCCCAGCCTCGCGGAGATCCGCAGCGTCATTAGACCGCAAGCGGGATCGAGCCGTACGGTCACTTGCGCGCCGCCCTCCACGCACGGCTCCACGACGCCGGAGACCGCACGGCGAGCTGCCGGCGTGCGGAAATCGAGGGGCGCGATTGAGGGCGCGCCGCGTGCTCCGAGCAGCCGTTACGAGCTGCGTCCAACTTTTGTAGCATCGCCCACGCGCAGTAACGAGCGTAGTAACGGCGCTGGTGAGCTCCGACGGTCGCTCGCGGGCGTTCGATCCAGGAATCAGGCGGCCATAAGCCCCGGTGATCGTGCCTCAAAGTCCTCTTAATCAGTAGGTTCGGGGTTCGAGTCCCTGGCGGGGCACTGGCCGGGAGTCCAGGAGTTACCTGGGCTTCCGGCTTTTTTCGTGCGCTGAGTTTGAGGCCGAGATTGGGGCGACTCGCCCCAACGCACGCCCCAAGAACTCGGGTTGCCTCGCGAGGACCGGTCGGAACTCAGGGCTAGAGGGACGGACTCAGGCCAACTCGAAGCTCAACAATCGCTTGCCAGCCTGGTTCGCGAGTCGGATGTTGGCCCCATGGACGACCCCTCCGCCCCGGCGCCAGGCCGCCCGACCCTCCTTCAGCGCCTCAAGGAACGGAAGGTCGTCCAGTGGACGTTGGCCTATCTGGCCGGCGGCTGGGTGGTGCTCGAGGTTGTATCCACCCTGCAGGAGGGATTGGGCTGGTCGAGCGCGGTATTCCCGGTCCTGGTCACCGCCCTCTCAGTCGGGTTCGTGGTCACCCTCGTGCTGGCCTGGTACCACGGTGAGCAGGGCCGGCAGAGGGTGAGCGGTCCGGAGCTGATGATCATCGCCGGCATTCTTGTCGTGTCCGGTCTCCTCGTCTCTGTGCTTCGTGCCCCGGACGACGCGCGCGACACGGCGAGCACCGCTGGGCAGGCCGCGCCTGAAGAAGCGAGCGTCGCGGTCCTCCCGTTCCTCAACATGAGCAGGGATCCGGACAACGAGTACTTCTCCGACGGCATTACCGAGGAAATCCTTAACGCGCTGGCGCAGCTCCCGGACCTCCGAGTGCCGGGGCGCACGACCTCCTTCGCGTTCAAGGGACAGAGCCTCACGATCCGCGAGATCGCAGATACGCTCGCCGTGGCCCACGTGCTCGAGGGAAGCGTTCGCCGAGACGGCCCGCGTGTTCTGATCACGGCCCAGCTCGTCGACGCTCAACGGGATCAGCACCTTTGGTCGCAGACGTACGAACGGGATCTGGAGGACATCTTCGCGATCCAGAGGGAGATCGCAGAAGCGATTGCGGACCAGCTCCAGCTCGAGCTCGGCCAGACAGCTGCAGTCCAGGTCGGAGCCGTGCCAACGACGAGTCAGGAAGCCCACGATCTCTACCTACGGGGTCGCTATGAGCTGAGCCAGCGGGGCGAGCACGTCGCCGAGGCAATCCGCTACTTCGAGGCGGCCGTCGAGGCGGATCCGGTGTACGCGAGAGCGTACGGCGGCCTGGCGTTGGCTAACGTCCTGGGCACCACGTACGGAGGTGGAAGCGTGCAAGGAGCGCTCGACGCCGCCGACCGCGCGCTCGCGCTCGACTCGACGCTCTCGGAGCCGCACACCGCCCGGGGCTATCTCCCGACGCGGATCGGCGGTGTGCTCGCCGCGGAGCGGGAGCTGCGCCTCGCGGTCGAGCTGGATCCGAACGACGCGAACGCGCACCACTTCCTCGGGTGGGCACTCATGGCGCGCGGGATCTGGGACGAGTCGGAGGCGTCGATCACACGCGCGATCCTTCTCGATCCTTCCAACCCAGCGCACCATTGGAGACGGGCAAATCTCCACCTGGCCCGGGGGAGAGCGGCCCAGGCGGAGGCCGACGCCCGGGAGGCCCTGAGGCTCTCACCGGACGATCCATTCGCGCTGTCGATGCTCGTCGCGGCTCTGGTGGCTTCGGGGCGATTCGAGGATCTGAGGGCGGTCGTGCCCGCCGAGAGCCCATACGTGCCCCTCCTCACGGGGTTGGACGACCCGGAGCGTCTCGATCAGGCCCTGTTGTCAGGGGCGGAAGCAGGAGGGGCGCTGATGGTATCAGCCATCGCCGTGCTGCTGGATCGACGCGAGGTGGGAATCGACCTCCTGGAGCGCCTCTATGCCGACCGCACCCCGGAGGGAACCGGCTTCGCCTTGCACTCGGTGCTCCGTTCCGTGGAAGGCACGCCCTTCGCGGAGGAGCCGAGAGTCCAGGCGATCATCGAGCGGATGCGGCTCGAGCCCCGTCAGTAGGTTCGGGGTTCGAGTCCCTGGCGGGGCATTGGCCGGGAGTCCTTGAAGGGCAAGGGCTTCCGGCTTTCTTGTGCCATTGAGTGAGGGCTCGAAAATGGCCCGTGACGCCCCAAGACAGACCCCAAGACTCCCGGTAGGTCACTAAGACTCGGGATCAGTCGGCGACGCTCAAGCAGCAGACGACACTCCCCAGGGGCGTGAACCAGCTTGCCCGCCCCCCACGCCGGTAGGATGTTGGCACCCATGAGCGACGACCCGATCACCCGCCTCAACGCCGCCCTCGAAGGCCGCTACCGCATCGAGCGCGAGCTCGGCGAGGGCGGGATGGCGACGGTCTACCTCGCCGACGACCTGAAGCACGAGCGGAAGGTCGCGCTCAAGGTGCTCAAGCCCGAGCTCGCGGCGGTCGTCGGCGCCGAGCGCTTCCTCGCCGAGATCAAGACGACGGCGAACCTGCAGCACCCGCACATCCTGCCGCTCTTCGACTCGGGCGAGGCGGACGGCTTCCTCTTCTACGTGATGCCGTACGTGGAAGGTGAGTCGCTGCGCGATCGGCTGGACCGGGACGTGCAGCTCCCGGTCGATGAGGCGGTGCGCATCGCCACCGCGGTCGCGAACGCGGTCGGGTATGCCCACAGGCAGGGGATCATCCATCGGGACATCAAGCCCGAGAACGTGCTCATGCACGAGGGTGAGCCCCTGGTTTCCGACTTCGGGATCGCGCTCGCGGTTACGGCCGCCGGCGGGAACCGCATGACCGAGACCGGGCTGTCTCTCGGCACGCCGTTCTACATGAGTCCCGAGCAAGCGAGCGCGGATCGGGAGCTCGGTCCACAGTCGGATGTGTATTCGGTCGGCTGCATGCTGTACGAGATGCTCGTCGGCGAGCCGCCCCATACGGGAAAGACGGCGCAGTCGGTGTTGGCCAAGATCCTCACGGAGCGTCCGCGCTCGATCACCGAGATGCGGGGGACGGTGCCGAGTCACATGGCGGCGGCGGTGTCGCGGTCGCTGGAGCGGTTGCCTGCGGACCGGTTCGAGTCGGCTGAGGAATTCGTGCGCGCGCTCGGAGATACCAGCTTCACGCACGAGGTATCGCACTCGCGCGGAGCGGCGAGCGCGGCCGCTCCGCAGACCCCTCCCACACGGGCGCGATCACCTCTCCCTCGGTTCTTGCCTTGGGGGGTCGCCGCGGCCGCGCTGGCCCTGTCCGCTTGGTCGATGCTCCTCGGACCGGCCCAGCCTGCCGCGCCTACTCTACGCATGACGCTGTCGGACTTCGTCGTGGATGGCGTCGGCGTGCCGATCGCGATTTCCCGTGACGGATCGACGGTCGTCGCCGGTGGCGAGAACGACATGCTGAACGTCCGTCGCTCGGATGACACCGAGTTCAGGCCGATCGCGGGCACTGCGGGCGGGTCTCATCCGGCGATCTCACCCGACGGCGAGTGGGTGGCCTTCAGACAGGGCGATGAGCTGGTCAAGGTGCAGATCGGCGGCGGTCCGGTACTTCCGATCGCAACGTCCGGAATCGCACCCCATTGGTACACGCAGGAGGAGATCGTCTACCGCACGACCCAAGGTCTTGTCCGGGTCGTGAGCTCGGCCGGGGGTACCCCTCGAGACCTCGGCGTCGAAGGACTCCTCTCGCCGTTCATGTTGCCGGGTGGCCGAGGTCTGCTCGGGCACGATGGTGGCATGAACCTCTACCTTCATGACCTGACCAGCGGCGAGCGCACGGTCATTGCACAGGGTGGGTCGAACGGACGGTACCTGCCGACCGGTCACATCATCTACGGGGACCAGTCGCTCCAGAGTGTCCTCGCCGTCCCGTTCGACCTGTCATCCATGCAGGTCACCGGAGATCCCGTTCCGTTGTTGCCGTCGGTGCGCGTGCGGAACAACGGCGAGACGCTGCTCACCGTGTCGGAGAACGGCACGCTCGTCCAGGTACTCTCGACGCGTGGCGGTGGGTCCGGGCAACTCACGTTCACCTGGATCGACATGGACGGGGGGAGGAGCGAGTTGCCTCTCCGTGAGCCGGAGCCCACGGCGCCGCGAGTGTCGCCGGACGGGACACGGTTCGCATACCTGGATGGGTCCGGGGATCATATCTGGGTCTACAACCTTCAGACGGGCGAGCGCACGCAGGTCACCGAGAGCGAGGGCGCCTTCCCGACGGCCGCCTGGTCGCTCGACGGGAGCCGGCTCCATTACTCGGTCTCTGACGGAGCTGGTTACCGGTGGATGAGCACCGCGGTCGACGGGTCCGGCGACTCCGAGGTACTCGTCGCCCAAGCGGCCGGGCGCGTGAACACGATCTCACCCGATGGGAGGTGGCTGATCGGGGAGGGAGTGGGCGCTCCGACGACCCCGGACATCGTGTATGCCGAGCTCGGCGCGGATGACCTCCGACTCCAGACGTACCTGAGAGCGGACTGGCACGAGGAAGACGGTGAGGTGTCTCCCGACGGCGACTGGCTCGCCTATCAGGCGACCGAGGGCGGGACGCACGCCATCTATATCCGAAGCTTCCCGGAGCCGGGCCCCGTGGTCCGGTTGTCCGAGACGAACAGCGGGCCGGTGTGGTCCCCCGCCGGTGACGCGGTCTACTACATCCGCGACGATACCATGGTGAGGCGGGCGGTCCGCCTCGGGGACGCCGTGGAACTCGGCGAGGAGGCTGAGCTCTTCCGCGTGACGGATTGGCGCGGGTCGAACCTTTATCGGGGCTTCGACATTCACCCCGACGGTGACCGTTTCCTGTTCATCACGAGCGGCGCGCTCGAGAGCGAGGCCGTCGAGTCGTATCAAGGGGTCGGAAACGTGGTCGTGGTCGCCAACTGGTTCGAGGAGCTACGGCGGCGGATGGGGGAGAGGCGTTGACCGAGTCCACCGGGCCCCGATGTCCGAAGGACACACCGAACGCCTGGAAGCCGCGCTCGACGGTAAGTACCGCATCGAGCGCAAGCTCGGCGAAGGTGGGATGGCCTCGGTCTACCTGGCCGAGGACATCAAGCACGAGCGCAAGGTCGCGCTGAAGGTGCTCAAGCCGGAGCTGGCCGCCGTGTTGGGCGCCGAGCGCTTTCTCGCCGAGATCAAGACGACGGCGAACCTCCAGCACCCGCACATCCTCCCGTCCTGTTCCAAAACTCGGCCGAGCGTAACGCGGTGAGCTGGCAGGGGTCTTGGCCGCAACTCAGACACCTCATCCTCGGTCGACCTGGCGCATTTTGGAACCCGTCCGGCCTTGCCCATCGTACTGGCATCTTATTACGCCGTGCGTTATAATACATGCCGTGATACGCTCGTTCGCGGATGGTGCGACAGAAGATCTATTCAACGGTGTGGACAGTCGACGAGCGCGTCGAGCCTGTCCGGCCGACATTTGGCCGGTGGCCCGGCGCAAGCTGACCCAGCTGAACCGCGTCCGCGACCTCATGGAACTCAAAGCCCCTCCCGGAAACCGGCTGGAACGACTCCGAGGGGATCGAGCGGGACAGCACAGCATCCGGATCAACGACCAGTATCGGGTCTGTTTCCGATGGGAGAGTGGGTATGCCAAAGACGTCGAAGTCACCGATTATCACTAGAGGCGCCGGGGATGAACCGCTGGTTCAGCGACGCCTTCCTACACATCGCCCGCCCACCCATCCTGGGGAGATGCTGCTTGAGGAGTTTCTCAAGCCTTTGGGCATCACCCAATCTGCCTTGGCAATCCGTCTCGGGGTCTCCTTTCCGCGGTTGAACGAGGTCATCAACGCCAAGCGCAGCGTCACACCGGATACGGCTCTTCGCTTGGCGCGCGTAACCGGCATGAGCGCGGACTTCTGGCTGGGGCTTCAGCAGGACTGGGATTTGTGGCACGCTCTGAGGTCTGAGCAGGCGGAGGAGATTGCGCGGCTCGAGCCACTGAAGGAGGGTAGTTGAAGGCAATGGGACCTAAGCCAAAAGGGGCGACTCGCTGTTGACGCCCCAACACGCGCCCCAAACTCCCCGAGACTTGGAAGATCTCACCGAAGCTCACGAGATCATGCGCCCGCCTAACACTCTAACTCACAAATACTTAAGATAAATCTGGCCCACTCAGCGAATAAGCTGCGCTGCGACTCTTAATCAGTAGTTTCGGGGTTCGAGTCCTTGGCGGGGCACTGTTCAGCGGAACGACTTACGGGATCGGCTGGCTCAATCGGGCCAGCTGTTTTCAGTAAGAGTCCCCATATAGTCCCCAAGATCGGGCGGCTCAGTCGCGGATTCCTCGCCGGCGCCGTCGTCGTGCGACGCGGCTTCGCCGTGAAGAAACCCGCCCGCACGTCGGCTTTGGAGTCTCTAGTACGCGAGGCCACGGAGCGGTGAGAGCACCTGTGCTGACACGGTAATCGCCTGACACCGCACTCTGCTTGACGGGCAACTTCGGGTGAAGGGCCGCACCACCTGGTATGAGACCGTCGAAGAGATGCAGGCCCATCTCGACGCCTACCTGGAGATCTACAACACCCGAAGGCCCCACCGCGGCCGCGGCATGAGCGGTAAACCCCCCGCCCACGCCTTCAAGGCCGGCATCAAGCTCGCCAAGAAGGCCGCCAAGACCCCTACCAAGAAGTAGAAGAAGACCGCAGCCTCGACCACCCTCCGGCGAGGGCCGTGTGTCAGGTGAGTACCGTCCCTGTACAGGCTATCGCATGGTCGACGCCGTCGTCAGCGGATTCACCACGTCGAGGTGACTCAGAAGCACGAGCTCCCCAGTCGTCGCGACGTCGGTGTAGTCGTACTGGTCGAGGCCGTCGGGACCGACCACGATTGCCAACGGCGGAATGAGTATGACATCGTACGTCTCGTTGCTCGTTTCGAATGCGAGCAGGTCAATGTTCATGGGGTCGGTCACGTCGTATACCTTGAGCCCGGCGACGCCGTCGCACA
>JABAOH010109045.1_pt1 | contig 66588 bp, 56 predicted proteins | sample 7062181 | NCBI WGS metagenome assembly JABAOH01 (sample SAMN14538630, study PRJNA623070) | marine sediment metagenome | biome: marine biome [ENVO:00000428]; feature: marine pelagic biome [ENVO:01000023]; material: deep marine sediment [ENVO:00002113]; isolation source: pool of 5 deep marine... | reverse complement strand
CCGTTCCAACCTTCGTCATTGCGAGGAGCCCGTTCCAACCTTCGTCATTGCGAGGAGCCCGAAGGGCGACGAAGCAATCTCGTCAAGTACGTGCTATGCCAATGAGATCGCCACGGCCTCTTCGAGGCCTCGCGATGACGGGTTAGAGCGAATTCGTCGTAGGAGCCCGCCCAGCGCGCGATTCTGTTGTCGTCAGATTCTGGTTGTAGGAGCCTGCGTTGCAGGCGACCACCGATGGCGGCAGACCTTGACAGTAGGAGCGCGCCCAGCGCGCGATATTTCCATTATTATTAGAGACATGCTTCGATCCCAACGCAGCGTGGACTTCTGATGTCTCTGTTCGAAGAACTCAAAAAACGCCGAGTATTGAGGCTGATCGCGGCCTACGTCGTCGTTGCGTGGGTGCTCATCCAGGTTGTTACCGCGATAGAAGAGCCGCTCAACCTCCCCGGCTGGTTCGACACCGCCGTCATCGTCCTGCTCGGCATCGGCTTCCCGATCGCCGTCATCATGAGCTGGGTCTACGACGTCACGCCGGAGGGCGTCATGCGCGAGGGCTCTGAAGAGTCCCGGCCGGTTCAGATCGACTACGGCAAGATCGCCCTCGGCGCGGTCCTTCTCCTCGGTGGCATCCTCTTGGGAAGCTACCTTGGCGGGAACCCGGAACCTGCGCCTTCTGAACCCGATGTTCGTAGCGGCGCTCAGGTTTTCGAGATAGGCGTTCCGCGCAATCTGATCCGAACTCCGAACAATTACCGAACCACCGTTATCACTCCGGACGGGAGTGGGATGGTGATATACGCGAATGAAGACAGCCGGAGTCGTCTTTTTTTTCGTTCGCTGGACAGCCTCAACCTGGTGCCCATCGCCGGTACCGCTAGCGCGCACCCGCACTTCGCCGTATCACCAGACAACAAAGCGGTCGCATTCTTTTCTCGAGACGACGGGTTCTTGAAGACGGTGCCGCTGGACGGGGGTATTGCGAAACCGATTTCATACATCGGTACTAGTCAGGACGAACGAGTGGATCATATTACGTGGGGAGAAAGCGGGAACATCGTTTTCACCGAGCGTTCATATCGAGGTCTCAGGCAGGTTCCCTCTGGTGGTGGCGAGCCGAAGTCAATCAGCACCCCGGCCGGTTCCGCTATTCATAAACACCCATCGTACATCCCAGGATCTGACTGGCTGGTTTTTGTAGTTGGCGACGGTCGTGCCGTTTCCCAGGACCAGTCCGAGGTGATTGCATTGATATCGCCCGATGGCGACACCAATGTGACCTCCCTGACGGGCTCTACGCCACGGGTCACGGCGGATGGCCGCCTGCTCTACTTTTTCCGGAATGCAATCTGGAGCGTCGATATTGATCGGGACACCATGATGGTCACCGGCGATCCGGTACCAATCGCAGAAGATATTTTCTACTTTGGATTTGCGCATTACGACATTTCGAACGAGGGCAGCCTCGTATACACGCGCGACAGTTCTCTCGTCGAGAATTCCCTTGTCTGGGTTGATCGGTCGGGTTCAGAAGAGCCAACGTCCATCGATGGGGCCCGATACAGTTTCCCCGGCATATCGCCGGATGGCGACCTGGTTGCGGTCGTCGAGGCATCGCCCTACGGCCCGGACCTGTGGACCCACTCCCTGAGCCGGGACGAGTCGACCCGATGGACGTTCGACGAAGGCAGGGAGTCGCAGCCGGTATGGACATCGGATGGCAGTACGCTGTATTTCGAGTCGACAGCTCGACTGGATCTATATCGCGTTGACATCCGGGGCGATGGTGTTGTGGAGCAACTGACCGACACCACTGAAGGACGATACCCGGCAGGCGTATTGCCCGATGGCCGGGTCATCATCGACGAATGGGTGGGATCCACGGCCGACGGCAATAACGTGGGTATCATCGACCCGTCGGTAAGCAGTGAGATGACGTATTTGCTGCAATCGGAATATCGCGAGTCCCATCCGGCTCTGTCACCGGACGGATCCTTGCTGGCTTACATGTCAAATAGCAGCGGTACCCTGGAAATCTACCTGCGGCGATTCCCTATCGTCGACGACGAAGTAATCAGGGTTTCCGTGTCTGGCGAGAGCTGGAATCCGCACTGGGGAGCAAGCAGTCAGGAATTGTTCTACTGGAATCGAAACGACTTGATGATGTATTCGGTGCAAATCTCTTCCGAATCGGAATTGCGTGCGGCGAGCCCCGTGGCATTGTTCGATACCCGCCCGTATGAATGGGAAGGTGTCACAAATTACGACTACGACCCCATTCGGGATAGGTTCCTGATGGTCAAGAAACCGCAGATAGACTCAGCCGCATACGAGATTGTCTTGATCCAGAACTGGCCAGCGCTACTCAGCGACGCTTCCGCGAGACCGTAAACGTCTCGTCGTTGAACCACAGGCCATTGTGTTTGTGCAGAATATTGGCCGTCGCGTCGAGGTAGCCGCCTGACGATACGACCGGCTCGAGCCTTTCGTCCTCTATCTGTGAGACATAGATCGCCGCGTTCCAGGCGGCAAAGAGGGTCGACGTACCTATGGATTCGCCTATTTCTTCCGGCAAGGTGTGCATGCTGTATTGAAAGAGCGCCTTGTCGTCGTTACCGACGTTGAAGTTGTAGTGACGCGCGTCGTTGCCGAGATGCTTCTTGAGGGTCGACACCAATTCATGCCGGTCGACCCTGAACGGATCCTCGTCCGGCCAGATCGCGCGCACGAGTTCGAGCCCCGGATCGTTGCCTGCCGACTGGAACGTCACCGCCCTGCCCCCTGGCGCCAGGCTCTGCACCAGCGGTGACAACACTTTCTCCACTTTAAAGTCGGCGCCCATGCGCGCGCGCCACGGCTGCGCGATCACAACGAGGTCGTAGTTCCCCTGCCCGGCCTGGCCACGTTTCGGTATGACGTCGTCCAGCGAGAAGCGCTGATCTTCGCGATAGATCACCATCACGGTCGGCCGGACATATAACGGGTTGCCGGTCTTCTGGCTCGCCTTGACCTGCCAGCCGTCGACCAGCTTGTCGTCGAGCGCGCGCAGCTGCTCGCCAAATCCGTGCGCCGACTCGCCTTCCAGTGAGACCTCGATCCAGTTCAGGGCCGCTGCCTTCTCGACGTTTTTCGGCATCAGCCACGGCGATTCCGTGTAATAGAGATTCGTCAGGATGACGACACTCGCAGGATGTTCGACGAGACGGTCCGGCACTTTCTCCAGTGACAACCGAATGTCCTCGAGACTGATTTCTTTTCCCACGACATAAAACGGAATCGTCGGGTATCGCCGATGCATGGCGCGAAGCAGATGCGCGAGCAGCGTGCCGTCACCCATGCCGGCGTCGAACAAACGGAACGCCGGCGGCGTGGGTTCAAGGTACTGAAGTTCCCTTGCTGCGCGTTCGGCGACTTTCCATTTCTCGTCGCAGGTGTTGACGAACGCCAGGTACTTCTGACGGTTGTCGTAGAAACGAAACGGTCTCGAGTTGCCGGCCACAGATGTTTCCTTATTGTTCGTCTTCTATAGCGCTCGCGCGTTCATGTACGCGAGCTCGGTAATCTCGTGATACGGCACCGCGATGCGCTGGAAGTCGTCGAACGATGCCTTGATGCGCGCAAACCATTCGTTCTTCGCCGCCGACTCTTCGATAATCTCTTCGCTGAGTTGCTTGAGTAGCCTCAGGACGTCATCCGGCAGGCGCTTCAGTTCCACCTCCGGGTCAGCCTTGATCCGCTCGAGCGCGACGGCGTTGCCCCAGGTGTAATCGGCCATCATGTCGAGGTTGATCGCCTGGCATGCGCTGCGCACGATCTCCTGAAGATCCTCCGGCAATGAATTCCATGCTTCCAGGTTTACCGTGCACTGCAGCATCGGCCCCATCTCGTGCCAGCCCGGGTAGTAGTAATAGCGCGCCACCCGGTGCAGCCCGAGCGCGATGTCGTTGTACGGGCCGACCCATTCGGCGGCATCGATCGCGCCGGTCTGCAATGAGGTGAAGATCTCCGAAGCCGGCACCGTAATCTGTGATACGCCGGCACGCTGCATCACTTCGCCGCCGATGCCGGGTACGCGCATCTTCAGGCCCTTGAGGTCCTCTATCGAATTGATCTCCCTGTTGAACCAGCCGGCCATCTGCACGCCGGTGTTGCCTGCGGGGAAAGGGATCACGTTGAACAGCTCGGCATACATTTCCTGCCAGAGCTCGAGCCCGCCGCCGTAGTACATCCAGGCGTTGATCTCGTGCACGGTCTGCCCGTACGGGATCGTCGTGAAGAACTGCGTGGCCAGCTGTTTGCCGCGGTGGTAGTAGGCGGAGTCGTGGCCCATCTGCACGGTGCCGCGGCTGACCGCATCCAGCACTTCCAGCGCGGGCACCAGCTCGCCGCCGGCATACACCTTGATCTTCAGCCGGCCGTTCGACGCCAGCTCGATCCGCCGGACGAGGTTGTCGACGCCGACGCCGAGACCGGGCAGCCCCGGCGGCCACGCGGTCACGAGATTCCAGTCGAAGGTCTCCTGCGAGTCGGCTCGGCCGCCACCGGCCGGCGTGGATTCCCGGCCGCAGGCCGCTACGCCGGCTGCGGTAGCCATACCGGTTACAAACTGTCGTCGCTTCATGAATGCGCATCCCTGGGAGCGTGGATCAAGGCCGGACAGTGTAGATGGCCGCACGGTTGCGGGAAACCACGATTTGCTTGCTTTATTTACCCCACATTTTGGCCAATTAACTCGCCTTTAAAGTTTATTTTTCCCACTTTATGTGTTTTCTGCAGATCGTGGTGAATTTCGTCATTCTGATGGCCGGAAAAAGGTTTCCTGGGGTTATCCACAGGCCTGCACCGGCTGAAAAAGGCCCCGATCGGGCGATCGGGGCCCTCCCTCCCTGGCACGTCGGCACAGGATCGGGGCCTCCCTGCCCCGGCCTTCGCCACAGCCTGCCTTGCCACGCAGCGCTCTGGCCGGTGTCCGCCGCAAAACCCAGAGTGCCATGCGTCAAAAGGCGTCGCGCGAGCCCCAAATCCGCCTGAAAACAGGGGTTTCGGGCCCGTTTGCCCGGCTGCGAGCGGCGGGTATGATGGCGGGCCGCAAACCGTAACGTCATTGCGAGGAGCGGAGCGACGAAGCAATCTCACAAAGGCGGCACGCCATGGAGATTGCTTCGCTGCGCTCGCAATGACGGGAGATTTGATGATCGCCCTGATCCAGAGAGTCAGTGAGGCCAAGGTCACGGTCGACGGCGAGGTGACGGGCAGTATTGGCCGGGGATTGCTGGTTTTGCTGGCGGTCCAGCCCGATGACGACGACGTCAAAATCGCCCGGATGGCCGAGCGGGTACTGACTTACCGCGTGTTCCCGGATGCAGAAGGCCGCATGAACAAAAGCCTCGTCGACGAAGGCCTGGAGCTGCTTGCCGTACCCCAGTTCACCCTGGCCGCGGATACCAAAAAGGGCACCCGCGCCAGCTTCACGCGTGCCGCCCCACCCGAGATGGGGCGGGATTTCTTCGAGCGTTTCGTCGTCAAATGTGGGGAATCGCTGCCGGCGGTTGAAACCGGGGTGTTTGGCGCAGATATGCAGGTATCACTGGTCAACGATGGCCCGGTGACCTTCTGGCTGGAGGCGTGATCTTGGTTCGGTTTTATTGCTTCCTGCCGGGTATCATGAACATAATTCGCCCCCCGCGACGCGGGGTAATGAGAGAGATTGGGGGCTTGAGCCCCGGGAGAGGTAAGACATGTTGTCCAATATCAGCATCTGGCAGCTTCTGATCGTGCTGGTAATTGTCATCGCGATCTTCGGTACCAAGCGCCTGAAGACCCTCGGTTCTGACCTTGGCGGTGCGGTGAAGGGCTTCCGCTCCGCAATGAATGAGGCGGACAAGGAAACCACCGAGCAGATCGGCGACCAGTCGGAGGACGCAAGCTTCGACTCGACCCCCGCCGAAGAACACACCAAAGAAAACAACGCCTGATCCCGGATACGGGAGACACGCGGCATGTTTGGTATCGGCGGCCAGGAGCTGGTTCTCCTGATGCTCATCGGGCTCATCGTACTGGGCCCGGAGCGACTGCCGCGTATTGCCAATCAGATCGGCGGCTGGCTCGGCCAGGCGCGACGCATGACGCGGGTCATGAAACGGCAGCTCGAGGAAGAGCTCGACTTCAACAAGCCGCCGACGATCAAGCCGACACCGGCCTCACGTGAACCGTCGACGAAGGCGACCGCGAACGAGGAAGCAGCGCCGGCCGACGAACCCGAGTACACGCTGCCGCGCGATGACGACGAGTATTCGCCGGCGCACGGCGATGACGAGGTCGGCACCGGGGTAGGGGACGACGAAAGCTACAGCGAAGAAGATGTCGCGGCCGCGAACGCCGAGCGCGAAGCGGTCGAGGAGGCGTCAGCGTCGACGCCCGACGCCGAACCCGCCGAACCCGCCGAACCCGCCGAAAAGAAACAAGCATCGTGAGCGACACGGAAGAACAGCAGACCGAGGAGGAGCTGGCGGAAGGCACGCTGCTGTCGCACCTGATCGAGTTGCGCCAACGACTGCTGCGCATTGCGCTGTCGGTGATCGTCGTATTCATCGCGCTGCTGCCCTGGGCCGACGACATCTTTGCCGCGATCTCCGAACCCTTGCGCGAGGTACTGCCGGGCGGGCAGATGATTGCAACCCAGGTGGCCTCGCCGCTGCTGACGCCCTTCAAGCTGACGTTCTTCGTCGCGCTGTTCATCGCGATGCCGATCGTGCTGTACCAGATGTGGGCATTCGTCGCACCCGGCCTGTACAAGAAAGAGAAACGCTTCGCGATGCCGCTGCTCGGCTCGAGCATCGTACTTTTCTATCTCGGCATCGCCTTCGCTTATTACGTCGTCTTCCCGCTGATGTTCAACTTCTTCACCTCGATCGCGCCGGAGGGCGTGGAGGTGCAGACTGACATCTCGCAATTCCTGGATTTCATCACGACCATCTTCTTCGCCTTCGGCCTCGCTTTCGAAGTGCCGATCGCGACCGTGCTGGTCGTGTGGACCGGCTTGACCACACCGAAGAAGCTCGCGGGCGCGCGCCCCTATGTGTTCCTCGGCGCATTCGTCGTCGGCATGTTCCTGACGCCGCCCGACATGATCAGCCAGACCCTGCTGGCGGTGCCGGTCTACCTGCTCTTCGAGATGGGCATCCTGATGTCGAAGATCTTCGTCTCGCGCGAGGAAGAGTCGGAAGAGGAGGCCGCGGCAACCGAATAGGTCGCCAAGAGTCTTACGGAATTCCCGCCGTTATCGACTCGACCATGTCATTGAATTCCGGGCTGTACATTTGCTTAGTCGTTCGCCACTGGCGCAGCAACCCGACGTCTTCGGCAAATATCCGCGCCATGAATGCCTGGTTGCCGTTCCACATGCCTTCGCTCAATGCGCCCGACAAATACAGGAAGTGATTGACCTGCCACTGGCGCAGCACGTTGTTGTAAAACACCCAGATCCTGAGGCCTTCGGTTTCGGTCAGGGGCTCGTCATTGCGGCCCTTTACCAGTAGCGCCGCAAACTCCGGATCGTTGTAGATCGATTGTTCGATATCGCTGTAACTGCTCTGGAATATCGTGGCGGCATCCAGCTGCGTCGCCAGCGTGTTTTGCTGTATCTCGTAGGCAAGGAAGATGATGCCTGCCATAACCCCGATATTCGCCGCCAGCGTCAGCCAGTGATTCAAAGCTCTCAGGTTCATCGCACCCCCGAAAAACAGGGGTCAGACCATAATTTTGTAATTTCGGTCTGACCCTCGTTTAAAAAATATGGTTCGACCCCGTTTTTTCAGGGCTTCGGCGGGATGGCCGGCTCGCCCTCAGCGCCCATGAACTCGCGCCAGTCGCTTTCCTGCGGTTTTGGCGTCAGCAGGCTGACGAAGACCAGCGTCGAGACGGAAACGATCACGGCCGGGATCGCGATGTAGTCGGTGTCCATCGGGAAAGCGATGCCGAGGATGGTCGTGCCGCTGTCCTTGTAGATCGAGTTCAGCACCGCGATCGTGATAACCGTCAGCATGCCCGAGGCGATCGACAGCACGCCGGCGATCCGCGTGACCCGTTTCCAGAAGAAGGCGGCGAGCAACGGTGGAGCCAGCGACGCGCCGATCATCGTGTAGGACATCAGCGCCATCTCGAGGATGGTCTCGAACTGGCTCATCATCAGGAAAGCAAGGACGCCGATGCCGACGATGCAGGCGCGCTGGATCCAGACGATCTGCCCCGATGTCGCGTCCTTGAAAAAGAATGCCTGGAAGATGTCGCGCGTCACGTTCGTCGAGGTCACCATCAGGAAGGTATTGCCGGTCGAAATGATGATCGCGGACCCCGCCGCGAGTAGCAGGGAACCGACGATGACCGGCATCTGTTCGAAGCCGATCCTTAAAATGATCTCTTCGGCCATCGCGCGGTTGATGCTGCCGTCGGCCAGGAAGAAGCGCGGGTCGTCTGCGTAGATCGCGAAGCCCACCAGCGCAATGAGCATCATCAGCACTTCGATGACGACAACGCCGATGAACATGCCCATCACTGCGCGGCGCGCATTCTGTGCGCTGTCGGCGGACGAGAACTTCTGGTACATGCTCGATTCGCTCATCAACAGCAGGAAGGTCGGCAGCGCGATGCCCATCACCCAGATGAAATCGTGTCCGCCCATGATCGACAGGTGGCTCGGCTGCGTCTGTTCGATCGTCGCGATGACGGCATCGACACCGCCGTGACCCATGACCGCGAAGGGCAGGGTGACGATCATCGCGAGCAGCATGATGCTGCCGTTGAAGATGTCGATCGACACGATCGACACCATGCCGGCGAGCACGGTGAAGCCGATGATCAACACCGCGGCGATCATCATGCCGGTCTCGGGCGTGATCGAGCCATCCGAGATAATCGAGATGAAGCGGCCGCCGCCTTTGAACTGGTAACCGGCGATCACCATGTAGGCGATGATGATCGTGATCGTGCCGAGCACCTTCGCGAGCTGGCTGTAGCGTCTCTCCAAGAGGTCGGTGAGCGTGTACTGCGCGATGCGGCGAACGCGCGCGGCGATCATGTAGACGACGAGGATGCCTATCCATGCGCCGGACGAGAACCATAGTTCCGAGATGCCGGTGCGGAAAGTCAGTCCCGCCGTGCCGAACAGGCTGCCGGACCCGATCCAGGTACAGACGAGCGTCGCGACCAGCATGTAAACGGGGACGCCTCGACCGGCGACCATGAAATCTTCGTCCGTCCTGACCGTGCGGCTCTTGTAGACGCTGATGCTGAGCAGCAGCAAAACATAGATCGAAACGACGGTGATGTAGATCATCGGGAGGCCTTGTTATTGTGGTTATCCCCGGTCGCTTAAGCTACCACAAAGCGCGAAATGGCGGCATTGCACCTGATAGAATGGCGGCATAGAGAGGGTGCCACGCCCTCACCAAGAATAAGAATCCCGGGGACGACCAATGTCAGAAGAGAAAGAGAACGACGCGCCTGCGCGTGAGAGTCTTGGAAACCGCATGCTCAGCGTCGTCGAGCGCGTCGGCAACAAGCTACCCGACCCGACGGTCCTTTTCATCGCCTTGCTGTTCATCGTGTGGCTGTTGTCGTGGCTATTGTCCTACGTCACGTTCAGCGTCGTCGACCCGCGCTCCGGCGAGCCCATCGTCATCATCAACCAGCTGACCGGCGGCGCGATGACGACCTTCCTCTCCGGGATGGTCAACACTTTCGTCACCTTCGGTCCGGTGGGTACCGTGCTGGTCGCGATGCTCGGCATCGGCGTCGCCGAACACTCGGGTTTCATCACGACCGGCATCCGCGGACTGCTGAACGTCACCTCCGACAAGCTGCTGACGCCGATGGTCATCCTCGTCGGCATCGTCAGCCACTCCGCGGTGGATGCGGGCTATGTCCTCGTCATCCCGCTGGGCGGGGTGATCTTTTACGCGGCCGGCCGGCACCCGCTCGCGGGTATCGCCGCGGCATTCGCCGGCGTGTCCGGCGGTTTCTCCGCCAACTTCGTGCCGGCGGCCCTCGATCCCCTGCTGCAGGGACTGACCCAGGGCGGCGCGCAGATTCTGAACCCGGGCATGGAGATCAACACGCTCAACAACTACTTCTTCACCACGGCCTCGTCGCCGCTGATCATTGGTCTCGGCTGGTGGCTGACCGAGAAGGTCGTCGAACCGCGCGTCCAGGGGCTGACCATCGACGGTGACGCGGAAGACCTGCCCGAGATGCACGAGCTCGGCGACGACGAGCGGCGCGGCATGCGCTGGGCCCTGGCGGTCATGGTCTTAGGCCTCGTCCTGCTCATCGTGTCGCTGCTCCCCGCCGACTCGGCCTGGCGCGACGCGAACGGCGATCTCGCGAGCTTCGGTGCGCCGATCATGCGCTCGATCGTCGCCCTCATTTTCCTGCTGTTCCTGATACCGGGCATCGTCTACGGCTACGTGTCAGGCACGTTCAAGGGCATGAAGGACGTCATCGACGGCATGTCGAAAGCGATGCACGGCATGGCCTACTACCTGGTGATCATGTTCTTCATCGCGCAGTTTGTGTACGCGTTCGGCGCATCGAACCTGGGCACCCTGCTCGCGCTCGAGGGCGCGGAAGCGCTGAAGGTCTTCGAGAACTATCCGTCGATACTGATCGTCGGCATCGTCATCCTGACCGGCTTCATCAACCTGTTCATCGGTTCCGCCAGCGGCAAGTGGGGTTTGCTCGCGCCGATCTTCGTGCCGATGCTGATGAGCCTCGGCGTCTCGCCCGACCTGACCCAGGCGGCCTATCGCGTCGGCGACTCGAGCACCAACATCATCACGCCGCTGATGCCGTACTTCCCGCTGGTCGTGGTCTACTGCCAGCGCTACGTGAAAGGCACGGGCATCGGCACGCTGGCCGCGATGATGCTGCCGTACTCGGTGTGGTTCCTGGCCTCGTGGACGGTCTTTCTGCTGATCTACTACGCGATCGGCATCCCGCTCGGCTTCCAGTCCAGCTACACCTACCCGTAAACGGGAGATACATCGATGCTCGACTTCGAGAAACTCGGGGCGTTCTATCTCGGCAAGCGGTATGACGAGGCCTCTGGCGCCGTTACCGACGACGTCGTCCTCTATGACGCCAAGGACCTGACGACGCACGCCGTCATCATCGGCATGACGGGTTCCGGCAAGACCGGGCTCGGCATCGGCATTCTCGAGGAAGCGGCGATGGATAACGTGCCGGTGATCGCCATCGACCCGAAAGGCGATCTCGGCAACCTGATGCTGACGTTTCCCGATTTCTCTGCGGACAGCTTCCGGCCATGGATCAACACGCGCGCCGCGAGCGACAAGGGACAGACGCCCGACGAATACGCGAAGGCGCAGGCAGCGCTCTGGCAAAAGGGACTCGCCGACTGGGGCCAGGACGGCGGTCGCATCGCCCGCTTCCGGGAGAAGACCGAGGTCTCCATCTATACGCCGGGCAGCAGTGCCGGTCGCCCGGTCTCCGTATTGCGCTCCTTCGATGCGCCGCAGTCAGCGGTGCTCGATGACGGCGATCTCTACCGCGAGCGGGTGCAGGCCACGGCAACCTCGATCCTGTCTTTGCTCGGTGTCGACGCGGACCCGATCACCAGTCGCGAGCACATCCTGTTGTCGCAGATTCTCGATCACGCCTGGCAAGCCGGACGCAATCTCGACATCGCATCGCTGATCGCGGAGATACAGACGCCGCCGATCACGAAGATCGGCGTCATGGATCTCGACGCCTTCTTCCCGTCGAAGGACCGCTTCGCGCTGGCGATGCGCCTCAACAACCTGCTGGCCGCGCCCGGGTTCTCGACCTGGATGGAGGGCGAGCCGCTCAGCGCGGCGGATCTTCTCTATACCCGGGAAGGGCGGCCGCGGATCTCGGTGATGTCGATCGCGCACCTCGACGACAACGAACGCATGTTCTTTGTGGCCATGCTGTTGAACGACCTGATCGCCTGGATGCGCGCCCAGCAGGGCACGTCCAGCCTGCGCGCGATCCTCTACATGGACGAGATCTTCGGCTACATGCCGCCGACGGCGAACCCGCCGTCCAAGCGTCTGCTGCTGACCCTGCTCAAGCAGGCGCGCGCCTACGGACTCGGCCTGGTGCTCGCCACCCAGAACCCGGTCGATCTCGACTACAAGGGCTTGTCGAACACCGGCACCTGGTTCATCGGCAGGCTGCAGACGGAAAGGGACAAGGCGCGGGTGATGGAAGGCCTGGAAGGCGCGGCGCATGGTGGCGCCTTCGACCGGCAGAAAATGGAGCAGACGCTGGCCGGGCTCGGCAAGCGCCGTTTCCTGCTGCACAACGTGCACGAGGACGAGGCCGTCGTCTTCAACACGCGCTGGGTCATGTCCTACCTGGCAGGCCCGCTGACGCGCGACCAGATCGGCTCGCTGATGGCCGGCCAGAAGGCTGCCGTGCCCGGGGAGGCCGTCGCGCCCGCCGCGAAGCCGGTTGTCTCCGGCGGCGACGCCCCGCTGTTACCGCCCGGCATCGACGAATACTGGTTGCCTGCGGCCGGCGAGGGCATCCAGTACTTTCCGCGACTCGTGGCCGCCGCAGAGCTCGCCTTCGACAGCGCGCGCTACAACGTCAGCGCCGATCGAAAAATGCTGCTCACCGTCGAGTTCGACGACGGCCCGGTCGCGATCGACTGGGATATAGCCGAGCCGCTCGACCGATCGCATGCGGACCTGTCGAGGGAGGGCGAGGCGGACGCCGCCTACGCAGACTGCCCGGCCGCGGCGATGAAAGCGAACAACTACGCAGACTGGTCGCGCGAATTCAAACGCTGGGTGCGTCAGAACGAAGTCGTGCGCCTCTATCGAAGCAAGAAGTACCGGCTGACTTCGGAGGCCGGCGAAACCGAGGGCGAGTTCCGGGTGCGGCTGCAGCAGCTCGCCAACGAGAAGCGCGACATCGCGGTCGCGAAGCTGCGCAAGCGCTACGCGTCGAAGGCCACGACGCTCGAGAATCGCCTGATGCGCGCCGAGCAGGCGATCGAGCGCGAGCAGCAGCAGTCGACGAAGAAGAAACTCGACACGGCCGTTTCGTTCGGTACGGCAATCCTCGGCGCAGTGCTGGGTCGCAAGCGGCTGTCGAGCACGACGGCCTCGAAGATGGGCACGGCCATAAGGAGCGCGTCGGGCGCGAGCAAGGAGGCCGCCGACGTCGAGCGCGCGAAACAGACGGCGGAGAAAGTGCGCAAGGACCTCGAGGCGCTGAACCTCGAGCTCGAGCGCGAAGTCGACGCGCTTGAAGACGCCTACGACGCCCAGGACGAGTCACTCGACGAGATCGAGGTGAAGGCGAAGGTCAGCGACATCCACGTGCCGCTGGTGGGGCTGATCTGGATGCCCTACCGGGATTCCGGTGACGGCCGCTTCGAAGCGGCCTGGGGCTAGGTTACTGCCCGACGCAGGCGCCGGCGTAAGCCAGCGGCACTTCGGCGTTCTCGAGCTGGCAGTCGTTCTCGTAAGTCACGCCGTCCAGACCGCAGACCGGCTGATAGATGCGCGGGCAATTCTGGCCCTGTGATTCACACAGTCCCGCGTACTGGATGCGCGCGCCGTTTCTTTCCGCGATGCAGGCGTTGCCGTAGGTTATCTCGTCGGCGCCGCAGACGGGGACGTAGATGGACGGGCAGGGACGAGTATTGCAGGCGCCCACGGTGACAACGTCGATGCCCGCGGCCTGCGCTTCGCAGGTGTTCTTGTAAGTCGTGCCATCCGGCGCGCAAACCGGGATGAACACGTCCGGACAATTGTCGACATCGCAGACGCCGGTGCGCTGCACCGGGATCCGGTCGAGGTCCGCTTCGCAACGGTTGCGGTAGGTGCGCGCATTGACGCCGCAGACGGGATCGTAAATCGTTGGGCAGCCGGAGCCGGCACAGGCGCCGAGGCTGGCGACGTCGACACCCGCCGCGCTCGCGAGGCAGACGTTGTCGTAAGTATTGCCATCGGCGCCGCACACGGGATCGATGTCCTCGGGGCAGGCCTCTTCCTCGATCGCGCAGGCGCCGGGCGTGACTTCCTCGAGCCCGGCCTCGGCGGCAAAACACTCGTTGGCGTAGGTGGTCCCGTCAGGACCGCAGACGGGTTGATAGACCTCCGGGCAGCTTGTCGCAATTTCCGGTCGTTCGACGGCATCTTCTTCGGCCTGCGGGCACTCACCGCGGCTCGCCACTTCGGTACCCGCCACGCCGGCCATGCAGTCGTTGCTGTAGGTCCGCCCGTCGACGCCGCAGACCGGGTCGTACTGCATCGTGCACGCGGTGTCCTGGCCCGGCTGGATGCTGTCCTGCGCCATTGCCGGAAGCGCCGCGGCCGCGCTGGACAGGCTCAGCACCGCAACGAGCCGGATACGCTTGCGCATTGAATTTTCGACAAAAAACATACTGGTTTCTGGACAGACGCTAACGGCCTTAGACGTGGATTGTTACAGCTTGTTCACCCGGCGGCCAGATTTGACATCCGTAAGCCGCATGATCGGGCGTAACAAGGGCTCCGGCGCGCCATCCGCATCTGACTTAATACGCAATCCCGCGGCGCCGATCAACGTTCGCCGCCAGGCGCCCGCCGACCAGCGCGCTGACCGGCACGAGATCAACGCCATCGAGGCGAGACAGCGCCTGCTCGAGAAACTCGAGCGTCGCCGGGTAGGGATGACCGATGCCGAGCGCAAATCCCTGTTCTCTCGCCAGCGACTTGAGCCTCGCGAATTCCACGGCGACGGTCGCCGGTTCGGAATCCGGGTCAAGGAACACATGCCGACGGACTGCCGGGATGCCGCGCTCGCGGGCGATCCGCAGGGCGACACTCTGCGCGGTCGTATAGCTGTCGATGAAAAACAGGTCTCCCTGGCTGAGTATCTCGTCCATCAGCCAGCGCATGTGCCCGGGATGCCGGGTCAACAGGCTGCCGCGATGGGTGTTGACCCCGACGATATGCGGGATGGCTGCCAGGTCGTCGCGAATCGATGCCCTGAACTCCCGTTCGTTCATATCCATGACGAGACTGCCGGGCTCCGGCTCCATCCCGTCCGAGGCTGCCTGCAGCGGCAGGTGCAGCAGCACCTCCTTGCCCCTGGCGTGCGCCAGTTCCGCGAGCCTCGCGGTGTAGGGAGCGCCCGGCAGGATCGCGAAGGCCACCGGGCCGGGCAGGGACACCGCGCGTTCGCCGGCCGCCCGTTCGTAGCCCAGGTCGTCGATGATGATGGCGATGCGCGGCCGTTCTCCGGCGACCGATGCCGCTGCGGATAGCAGCAGCGCGACCAGGACGGCCGCCATGTATCGGTGTACCGGGAACATCCGACCTAGGGCGTCTGCGAACCGAGCGGCGCCCTCGAGTGCATGACGGGCATATTGCGAATCAGCGACAGGGCCTCGATGAGCTGTGGATCGTTCTCCCGGCCGAGGTTGCCGTTCAGGCTCTGGTCGGGGTAGCCGCGCACGCTCTCCACGTGGACGTCGGGCGAGACGCCGGTCTCGTTGATCGAATCGCCGGACGGCGTGAAGTAATGCGAGGTCGTGAGCTTGATCGCACGCCCTCGCGACAGGGGAGTAACGGTTTGCACCAGCCCCTTGCCGAAGGTGCGCGTGCCGACGATCGTTGCGCGATCGTGGTCCTGCAAAGCCCCTGCGACGATCTCGGCGGCGGACGCCGAACCGCCGTTGACCAGCACGACGACGGCTGCGCCGTCCAGCACGTCGCCGGATTTGGCAAGCCGCGTAAACCGGGACTCCGGTGTCCGGCCTTTCGCCGAGACGATGACGCCCTCATCGAGGAACAGGTCCGACACACCGACCGCTGAATCCAGGATGCCGCCCGGGTTGTTGCGCAAGTCGAGGATCAGCCCGCTCAAGGCGTCACCGGAAAGTTGTCGCGCTTCGTCGCTCAGCGCGGCGATCGCATTTTTCGCTTCGCCGGGCGTCGTGTCGTTGAACTGGCTGAGCCGCAGGTAGCCGATCGACCGGTCCAGCAGTGCCATGCGCACGCTGGCCACCCGGATCTTCTGTCGCGTCAGGTGAAACTCGAGCGGGTCCTCGAAATCTTCCCGCCTGACCGTGAGCGCAACCGGCGTGCCGGCCGGACCGCGCAGCCGATCGATGGTTTTGTTGAGCCCGTCCGCGGACACCGTGAAGCCGTCGATTTCGATGATCTCGTCGCCGGCCTCGATGCCGGCACGCTGGGCCGGCGTCCCGTCGATCGGCGCGATCACGACGATGCGATCATCCGTCTCGTTGATTTCCAGGCCGACGCCCGAGTAACGGCCGCTCGTGCTGATGCGGATGTTCTGGTACTCGGTCGCGTCGAGGAACTCCGAGTGCCGGTCGAGATCGCCAACCATGCCGCGAATCGCGTTTTCGAGGAGCTCGGTATCGTCGATCGGTTCCACGTAGTCACGCTTCACGCGGTCCATCACCTCGGCAAGCAGCCGCGCCTGTTCCCAGGTCAGCTCGCGCGCAGCGGGGCGGTCCCGCTCGGCCAGCACCGCGCCGCCGACGGACAGGCTGACACCCAGGATAGTGCCGATCACGACGACCAGGATTCCTCGGGTTTTCAGTGACATGGACGCTCCGCTGAGGCAATTCGGTCAGCCACGGGATAGCCGACAATAGCACAGGAGCGCCGGACGACGTCTGCCATTTAATTGGCTTTGGGTTGCCGGCTGGCCCACTGCCGCGGATTCTGCGGCCGGGCGCCCTTGCGTATCTCGAAATAGAGCCCGGTCTGCGGCTGGCCGCCGCTGTCCCCGACCGTCGCGATCACGTCGCCGGGCGCGACCCAGTCGCCGGCGATCTTGAGGGTCGTCTCGTTATAGCCATAGAGGCTCAGGTAGCTCTCGCCGTGGTCGACGATGACGAGCAGTCCCATGCCTGCGAGCCAGTCCGCGAACACCACCCGACCGTGATAGATCGCGCGCACTTCGCGGCCGCGCGGCGCAGCCAGCACGACGCCGTTCCAGTTGACCCCGCCGCCGGCGCGCGGCTGGCCGAAATCACGGATCAACGAGCCGGCGATCGGCCAGGTGAGGCGACCCTTGTGGGTGCTGAATGGCTCCTCCGAGGTGATCGGGTAATCCGACAGGATGCTGGTCAACTCCGCAATCAGTCGCGCGAGGTCCCGCTCTTCTGCGGCCAGCCGCTCGATCTCGGTTCCTTCCGCCGCGATTTTCGCCCTCAGCGAAGCGAGCAGCGTTTGCCGTGCCGACTGCGCCGTGTCGAGTTTCTCGAGCTCGGTCGCCCGCGACTGCGCCAGCGCCGCGAGCCGGCCCTCCTCGGTGGCCGCCTGCTCACGCAGCTCGGCCAGCTCCGCGATGTAGCCGTTGACGGTCTCGATGTTGTCGCCGCGATAGTCGCTCATGTAGCGGTAGTAAGTGAGCAGGCGGCCCAGCGTCGCGGGATCGTGCTGGTTGAGCAGCAGCTTCAGGCGCTCCTGGCTGCCGGAGGTGTAGGCCGCGACAACCTGTGCCGCGAGCTGTTCGGACTCCGCCGCGAGCTCGGCTTCCCGGCGGGCGAGCTTGTCTTCGATCTCGCGCTTTTTGTTTTCGCTGTATGCGCGCTGGCGCTCGAGATCGCGCAGGTAGCTGCGCTTCTCGGCGATGAGGACCTCGGCTTCCTGCAGCTCACCGGTCACCTGGTCGCGCTCCTCGGCCTGCCGGTCCATGCTGCGCTTCAGCGCGCTGATCTTCTCCCTGACCTGCTCGAGCTCGCGCTCCTTTATCTGCGCAAGGTCGGGATCCTGCGCCAGCGCCCGGGCAACGAGCATGGTCGTCAGGAGCAGGGCGAGGACGGGACGGATCATGGTCCCGAAGTGTAATGGCAACGAACCCTGCTAGACCAGCGGCGGGCGGTGGCTGGTATACTGGTCGTTTGGCCGCGCCAGCCCCGCTGCGACAACGACTCTCGAAGACGCTCTCGGACGATGGAAACCTATCTCGAATTTGCCGGCAATCACCCGGTCCTGGTCAGCGCGCTGCTGTTCAGTTTCTTCATGCTGGTGTTTTCGGAACTGCGCCGTAAATCGCGTGGCCTGACGCACATCGAGCCCCAGGAAGCGGTCAGGCTGATCAACAACGACGCCGTCGTGATCGACCTGCGTAGCGCCGAGGCATTCGCCAAGGGACACATTGTCAACGCGCGCAATATTCCGCTCGACGAACTCGATGCGAACCGGGAAAAGATCAACCGCTTTGCGACCAAACCGATCCTCGCGGTTTGCGACGCCGGCATGAGCAGCACGCGCGCGGTCGACTCGCTCAGGAAGTCGGGACTCGAAAGCGTATACGGACTGAAGGGCGGCATCGCGGCCTGGAAGGAGGCGAGTCTCCCGCTCGTCACGGCCAGGAAAACGAAGCGCAAGAAATAGGAATTATTGGCGGGTCCGCCGGTCCGATGCCTGGCATCGGCGTGTCCGTTTCGAAATCATCAGCCAGGCAGGACGAAGGACATGGCAGAAGAACAACAGGTACCTGACAAGCAGATCGCAATCCAGAAGATCTACATCAAGGACTTTTCTTTCGAGTCGCCCAAATCTCCCCATATTTTCCAGTCGCAGGACTGGTCGCCGAAAACCGACCTCAACCTGCGCAGCGCACACACGTCCGTGGCCGACAACACGCACGAAGTCGTCCTGTCGATTACGATAGACGCCAAGGAAGACGACAAGACCGTCTTCCTCGTCGAGCTGCAGCAGGCGGGACTGTTCCACATCGCCGGATATACCGACGACGAATTCAAGGCGATCATCGGCAGCTTTTGCCCGAACATCCTGTTCCCTTATGCGCGCGAGTCGATTGCCGGCATGATCACCAAGGGCGGTTTCCCGGAATTCATCCTGCAGCCGATCAATTTCGACGCGCTGTACGCGCAGGGACTCGCGCAGGCGGAAGCCGGCGCACAGCCAGCGGAAGGCGACGACGGCGGCAAGACCCACTAGCCGGACACGACAAGCGCGCTGATGTCCGCGGAAAGGCCACCCATTGCAGTCGCCGGCGCCGGGTCCTGGGGCACCGCGCTCGCATTGCAGTTTGCCCGCAGCGGGCGCGAAGTGCGCCTGTGGGGCAGGGACGGTGAGCAGCTGCGCAAGATGGCCGCGGACCGCGCGAACGAGCGTTACCTGCCCGGAATCGCATTCCCGGACAACATTATTATCGCACCAGAGCTCGAGGCCTGCCTGGCCGGCGCAAGAGACGTGCTCGTGTCCGTGCCGAGTCACGGGCTGCGCGAGACGCTGCAGAAGATCAAGCCGCTGCTCGAGGACGATGCCCGGGTTTGCTGGGCAACGAAGGGTTTCGAGCTGTCCACGGGCAAGCTCCCGCACCAGGTTGCGAAAGAGATTCTCGGCGAGTCCCGGCCGATGGCCGTGCTGTCGGGCCCGACCTTTGCGACCGAAGTCGGCAAGGGCCTGCCGACGGCGATGACGATCGCCGCCAACGATCCGGAGTTCGCCGGCGAACTTGCCATCACCCTGTCCGGCAATCATTTTCGCGCCTACACCTCGGCGGACATGGTCGGCGTCGAGGTCGGCGGCGCGGTGAAGAACGTCCTCGCGATCGGCGCCGGCATGTCCGACGGCCTCGGCTTCGGCGCGAACACCCGCATTGCGCTGATTAACCGCGGTCTCGTCGAGATGACCCGGCTCGGCGTGGCGCTGGGCGCGAGTCATGACACTTTCATGGGTCTCGCGGGCATGGGCGATCTCGTGCTGACCTGCACCGACGATCAGTCGCGCAACCGGCGCATGGGGCTGTTGCTCGCCGCCGGCAAATCGATCGACGAGGCGCAGGCAGAGATCCAGCAGGTCGTCGAGGGCGTGCTGGCCGCCAAGGCGGTTCGCGAAGTCGCCAGGGCGCATGACGTCGTCATGCCGATCTGCGAAGAGATCTATCGCATTCTTTATGAAGGCGTGTCGCCGCGCGAGGCGGTCGGCGCGCTGATGAGCCGCGCGCTGAAGCCGGAATAGGCTCCGCGGCCAGCCAGCAGCGCCTGGTCAGTCCCCGCCGGCAAAATCGATCCGTCGCCAGGCTTCGTAAATGATGATGGCCGCCGTATTGGCAAGATTGAGGCTGCGGTTCTCGGGGCGCATCGGCAAACGCAAGCGCTGTTCCGGCGGTAATGCATCGAGAACGCTTTGCGGCAGTCCTCTCGTTTCCGGCCCCAGCAGAAATGCGTCACCCGCCTGGAAATGCGGCGTATCGTGCCGGGTCACGCCGCGCGTGCTCAGCGCATAGACGGTCGGCTTGCCGATCGCGTCGAGACACGTATCGAGGCTGTCGTGCACGCTGATGTCCGCAAACTCCCGGTAGTCGAGGCCGGCGCGCCGCAGTCGCTTTTCATCGAGGTCGAAGCCGAGGGGCCCGACCAGGTGCAGTTTTGTGCCGGTATTGGCGCAAAGGCGTATGATGTTGCCGGTGTTCGGCGGAATCTCTGGCTCGTAAAGAATGAGGCTGAACATGAACGCTGCATCCTTGTTCAGAGGACAGTTTACTGAATTGACTCCTGATTTCAGACCGTTCCGTTCCCCAATTTTCAATTCAGTAAACTGTCCCCGGAGAAACGGTGTAAGATCGCGCCCCAGCTATGGCCGTTGCTTTGACATCCGAACCGAATCCCCTGCAAACCGACTTCTGTGGTCTCGAGCTCCACTCGCCGATTGTCCTGCTGTCCGGCTGCGTCGGCTTCGGCGAGGAATATACGCGGATCGAGGGGTTCTCCAACACGGACGTCGGCGGCATCGTCCTCAAGGGCACGACGCGCGAGCCGCGACTCGGTAACCCGCCGCACCGTGTCTACGAGACGCCGATGGGCATGCTGAACGCCATCGGCCTGCAGAACCCCGGCGTCGACAAGGTCGTCGACGACATACTCCCGGGCCTCGACTTCAGCGAAACCCGTTTCATCGCCAACGTCTGTGGCTCGACGATCGAGGACTACGAGGCGGTGACCCGGCGATTCGACGACTCGCCGATCGACGCGATCGAGATCAACATCTCCTGTCCGAACATCAAGGAGGGCGGCGTCTCGTTCGGCAACTACCCGGACATGTCGGCGAAAGTGGTCGAAGCCTGCCGGCGAGCCACGAACAAACCGCTGATCGCGAAGCTGTCGCCGAACCAGACCGAGATCCGGGAAAACGCGCGGCTGTGCATCGAAGCCGGCGCCGACGCGCTGGCGGTCATCAATACCGTCATGGGCATGGCGATCGACGCCGAGAAACGCGAGCCGGTCATCGGCAACGTGCGCGGCGGGCTGTCCGGGCCGGCGATCAAGCCGATCGCGCTTCTCAAGGTCCACCAGGTATACGAGATTGCGGGACCGCGCAACATCCCGATCATCGGGCAGGGCGGCATCACGACGGTCGGGGATGCGCTCGAATTCATCATCGCCGGTTCGACGACAATCGGCATCGGTACCGCGCTTTTCTACGATCCGCTGCTTTGCAAGAAGATCAATGCCGGCATCGCCGACTACCTGGCGCGTCATGAGCTCGCTTCGATCGCCGAGCTCGTCGGCAGCCTGCAGGCCTGATCCTCTAGATCACGACCTTGGGCAGCACCGGGCTCAGGTGCATCAGCCGGTCGTACACTGAGGTTCCCGTGACCCGGGCGACTGTGTTCGGATGGATGTCCGCATGCCCGGCGCCCACCAGCGTCGCGACATCGCCGATCTCCACCTTTTTCTCCTCCCCCACTTCGATGATCGTATGACTTGCACTGACCGCGCCGATGACCGGGTAGGACTCGCCGTTGACGACGACCTTCGCCCCGTCGACCGCCGCCCGCGGGTAGCCGTCGGTATGGCCGGTCGGGATCGTCGCCGTCCAGGTCGGCTTGTCGGCGATGTAGTTGCGACCGTAGCTGACGCTGTCACCGGGCCGTAGTTGCACGACCCTGACGACGCGCGCTTTCAGCCGGAACGCCGGGGTCAGCGTCGCAACGCGGCTCTCCGCATCCGCGTCGGAGGGATACGCGCCGAACAGGGCGATGCCCGGGCGCACCTGGTCCAGGTGTGCGTCATCGAAATTGAACACGGCGTGCGACGAAGCCGCGTGCAGCGTGCCGAGATCGAAACCGTGCTCGCCGGCCATGGTCTCGACGCTGTGGAAGCGCCGCAACTGCTCGACATCGAAGTCGCTCTCGGTAAAGCCCATGAAAGTGCCGGCGACAGCGAGCTCGCGCGTCGCCAGGTCAGCGAGAACGGTCGCCACCCGGTGATAGGGAATGCCCATTCGTCCCATGCCGGTATCCAGGTAAAGCTGCGCCGTCGGTCGCTTGCCGGCAGCCGCGCCCGCCGCCTCGATACTGGCGGCAGCATGGTTCGTGCAGACACTCAGCTGGACGTCACGCCGCACGAGCTCGACGCCGTCCGCTTCGGCGAACAGCCCCATCAACAGCACGGGCTTGCCGGCGCCGGCGTCTCTCAGGGCCAGCGCTTCCGATGTCTTGACGACCGCGAAACCGGCGATCTGCGGCAGCGGCTCCAGGATCGACGCGACGGTCGCCAGGCCGAGACCGTAGGCGTTGTTCTTGATCACGGCGAGGATGGGCCGGCCGCCGGCAAGACGCGAGATGACCTGGACGTTATCCCGCAATGCCGCCGCGTCGATCTCGAGCCAGGGATCGAAGCGGTCGGCCGATACATTTTGTGCCATCGCGGACAGCGGCCCGGCGGCCGAAGCCGCGCCGAGCCCGGCGAGCACCTCTCTTCGCGTTAAGGTCATTTCGCGCCCCCTGATGATCTCGCGTCATGATCATCTTAGCGCAGCGCGAAGATCGCCGGGGCTTACTCGAGGTGCAATGACTTGATCTTGCGAGTGAGCGTATTACGACCCCAGCCGAGCAGTTTGGCGGCTTCCTGGCGGTGACCGTTGGCTTTGGCCAGCGCGATGCGGATCAGCGTCTTCTCGAATGCGGGCAGCGCGGCTGACACCAGCGGCTGACCGTCTTCGTCGACGAGCTCTCGCTCCGCCCAGTAGGCGAGGCTCTCCGTCCATTCGTCCTCGGCATCGCGGGCGCCGGCCGCGCCGCCGAGGTCCTCGGGAATGTCCGGCCCGGTAATCACCGAGCCCGGCGCGGTGACCGTCAGGCGCCGGGTCGCGTTGACGAGCTGGCGAACGTTGCCCGGCCATTCGTAGTTCTTGAGTATCTCGACGGCATCGCTGTTAAGGGTTTTCGCCGACGCACCGAGCTCCTTGCCGGCATTGGCCAGGTAATGATTGAGCAACAACGGGATATCTTCGCGGCGCTGCCTGAGCGGTGGCGTATTGATGCGCATGACGTTCAGGCGATGATAGAGGTCTTCCCGGAAACGGCCCTCGCGGACTGCCTTGGCAAGGTCCTGGTTGGTGGCCGCGATGACACGAACGTCCACGCGGATCGATGACTGCCCGCCGACACGGTAGAACTCCCGCTCGGCAAGCACCCGCAGGAGCCGCGTCTGCAGCGCCGGCGACATGTCGCCGATCTCGTCGAGGAACAGCGTGCCGCCGTCCGCCTGCTCGAAGCGACCGATGCGCCGGCTCTCCGCGCCGGTGAACGCGCCGCGTTCGTGACCGAACAGTTCCGATTCCAGGAGTTCGGCGGCAATCGCCGAGGTATTGAGCGCAACGAACGGTTTGTCGGCGCGCGGACTGTGTTCGTGGAGCGCGCGTGCAACGAGCTCCTTCCCGGTGCCGGACTCGCCGGTAATCAGTACCGTCATGCTCGACCTGGCCAGTCGGCCGATGGAACGAAACACTTCCTGCATCGCCGGCGCCTGGCCGATGAGCGACGGGATCGCCCGCGCCTGGTCATCGTCGCCCGGTACTGCATGCCCGGCCTGTCGCGCCGCCTTGCGCACCAGCGATACCGCTTCGTCCACATCGAAGGGTTTTGGCAGGTACTCGAAAGCGCCGCCCTCGTAGGCGGCGACGGCATTCTCCAGGTCCGAGTGCGCCGTCACGATGATGACCGGTAATTCGGGCTTGAATCGGCTGAGCCGGTCCAGCAGGGTCAGGCCATCCATGCCGGGCATGCGGACGTCGGTGATCAGGACGTCGGGCTCGTCGGACTCGAGCGCCTCGAGGAGGTGTTCACCGCGCTCGAAGACCCGGGTGTCGATGTCAGCCTGGCGAAGGGCCTTCTCGAGCACCCAGCGAACCGACTGATCGTCATCCACGACCCAGGCCGTTAGCGTGTCAGCCATCGACCGGCTCCTCTCGACCGAGCGGGATCAGGACCTGGAACACCGTGCGGCCGGGACGGCTTTCGAACTCAATCAGGCCGCCATGGCGACTGATCAGTTCCTGGGCGGCAGGCAGCCCGAGCCCGGTGCCGTCGGGCCTGCTCGTCACCAGCGGATAGAAAACCGAGTCCTGCAGGTCGGGCGGTATGCCCGGACCGTCATCCTCGATCTCGATACTCGCGACGACCGGGTGGCGAACCTCACCGATCGTGAAGTTCATCACCGCGCGTGTGCGCAGCACCACGCGACCCTGACCGTCCAGCGCCGTCATCGCGTTCTGCACCAGGTTCAACAGCGCCTGGACCATATGGTCGCGATCGAGTTCGATGTCGGGTAGTCCCGCGTCGTAGTCGCGGACGATGCGGACGTGGCTGCTTTCCGCCGGTGTCACCAGGCGCACGACATATTCGATGAGTTCGTGCACGTTGACGAGTTGTTTATTGGGCGGCCCGCCCGGTCCGAGCAGGGTATCGACCAATGCGACGAGCCGGTCCGCTTCGCTGATGATGACGGTCGTGTATTCCTTCAGCTCATCGCTGTCGAGTTGTCGCTCGAGCAGTTGCGCCGCGCCGCGCAGTCCGCCGAGCGGGTTTTTGATTTCGTGCGCGAGCTGGCGAATCATCTGCCGGCCTGCCCCGTGCTGGATCAACAGCGCGTTTTCGCGGCTGATGCGCGACCGCCGCGTAACGTCCGACATCTCGATGAGCAAGCCGCCGGTCTTTTCGATCGCGGACACGCGACAGTCGACGAGTCGCTCCTCGTTCTGGACTTCCGTGGGCGGCAGCCGCATTTCGTTGGCACAGGTCGCGCCGCTGTCGCGGACCCGATGCAGAATGTCCTGCAGTTCGTCGTCGTCGCCGATCAGCTGCAAAAGAGACTGCCGGTTTGCACGCGCGAGGCTGATGCCGAGCAGGGTTTCGGCCGCGGGATTGAGCCAGTCGATCAGCAGGCTGTCATCGACGACGATGACCGCGGTATTGAGCTGCTCGGCAATGGACGACCACGGCGGCGGCTCGCCGGACTCCGGCGAGCGCTTGTGTTTTCGGGAACGGTTGTCGCCTAGTTCGCGATCGAGTTCTGCTGCACGTAGAACCGGTTCGGCAGGCTGCGGGCCATCAGTCGGCCCGTTGAATCCACGATCTCGGCCTGGATGTTGTGCACGCCGCGCCAGACCTCCTGGATCTGGAAGTTCGTGCCACTGACCAGCTGCTGCTCGCCGTCGAAGTAAACCCTGACCTGGTCCTCCGGCCTGAGGGCCGGGCTCACCCTGAGGGCCACGTTCAGAATGCCCTCTATGTTCCACAGCGTCTCTTCCGGCGCAGGCGCAACGACTTCGATGCTCTCGTACTTGAAGGCTTCCGGCGCTGCAGCCTGTTCGTCAGCTGCCTGTGCCGGTTCAGGCGGCGGCGCGTAGGCCGGCCGCTGGGGGCGTCTGCCGTCGGACGGCAGCTGGATCCGCTCGGCTCCCTCGCGTGGCGTGTCGGAGTAATGAACCACCCCGTTTTCATCCACCCACTTGTAAGCCTGCGCCAGGGCCGTGCCTGCCGCAAGTGCCGCGATGAGCGCAATAAATGTCCGCATAAGCATGGAGTTAGCATATCAGTGGTACTTCGAGTTTGACCAGTGACCGGGCGGCAAAGTGCCGCCCGGTTCACAGTTTTGCGCCAAATTCCGGTCCCGTGTCCGTACACGGACCGGCAAGCTCGCTAACGAGCCGGTTGCCGCCCCTTCGCGCTGGATGTCGGCATGCCGTTTGTCCTGAAAATCAAGGACTTACAACTTGCGCGTTCAGCCGTCAGAGGCTGTAGTACATGTCGAATTCGACCGGGTGCGTCGTCATCCGCAAGCGGGTGACGTTCTCTCCTTTGAGGTCCAGGTAGGCGTCGATCAGGTCGTCCGAGAAGACGTCGCCTGCCTTCAGGAAGGCCCGGTCTCCGTCCAGTGCCTCCAGCGCCTCGTCGAGCGAGAAAGCGACCAGCTTCAGGCTCTTCTCTTCCTCCGGCGGCAGGTCATAGAGGTCCTTGTCCATTGCGTCGCCCGGGTGGATCTTGTTCTGGATGCCGTCGAGCCCGGCCATCATCATCGCTGCGAATGCGAGGTACGGGTTGGCCATCGAATCGGGGAAACGCACCTCGATGCGCCGGCCTTTCGGGTTCGCGACATACGGAATCCGAATCGATGCGGAACGATTGCGCGCCGAATAGGCGAGAATCGTTGGCGCCTCGAAGCCCGGCACGAGCCGCTTGTAGCTGTTCGTCGATGCGTTCGCGAACGCATTCAGCGCCTTGGCGTGCTGGATGATGCCGCCGATGTAATAAAGCGCTGTGTCTGACAGGCCGCCGTAGCCGTCGCCGGTGAACAGGTTCTTGCCGCCCTTGAACAGGGACTGGTGAACGTGCATGCCGTTACCGTTGTCGTTCACGAGCGGCTTCGGCATGAAGGTGGCGGTCTTGCCGTAGCTGTGCGCAACGTTGTGCACGACGTACTTCAGGATCTGGACCTCGTCAGCCTTGCGCACCAGGGTGTTGAACTTCACGCCGATCTCGCACTGCCCGGCCGTGGCTACCTCGTGATGATGGACCTCGGTCTCGAGACCCATCTCCTCGAGCGCCAGGCACATCGCGGAGCGCACATCGTGCAACGAGTCCACCGGCGGCACCGGGAAGTAACCGCCCTTGACCGCCGGCCGGTGCCCGATGTTGGAGTCTTCGTAACTGCGGCTCGTGTTCCAGGCGCCCTCGGCTGAATCGACGGAATAGAACGCTCCCTGCATCGAGTCGTCCCAGCGGACGTCGTCGAAGACAAAGAACTCGTTCTCCGGACCGAAAAAGGCATCGTCGGCGATGCCGGTCGAGCGCATATAAGCCTCGGCGCGTTCGGCGAGGGACCGCGGACAGCGGTCATAGCCCTGCATCGTGGCCGGCTCGATGACGTTGCATCGCAGGTTGAGCGTCGTGTCTTCGGAGAAAATGTCGATGACGGCAGAGTCCGCATCCGGCAACAGGATCATGTCGGACTCGTTGATCCCCTTCCAACCGGAGATCGACGAGCCGTCGAACATCTTGCCTTCCTCGAATACGTCCTCGTCGACAGCCCGGCCGGGTACGGTGACGTGCAGTTCCTTGCCCTTGGTATCCGTGAAGCGAAAATCCACGAATTTGACGTCTTTTTCTTTGATCAGGCTGATCACCTCAGCGACGCTCATGCGAAACTCCTCCAGTTCAGTCATGCAAAAAAGAAATGGCCGCCATCGGTGCCGACAGCGACCGTATTGATCCCGGTAGTGCATGAACTGTGCCAACCGCGCGATCGACATAAATCACTGATTTATATAGACTTACTCCCCAAGGGGGTGCGCGGGTTTGCACCAGTATGGTGCGTCGCTGATGGAGACCGCACCATGATAGTGCAATCTTGCCGGGGCTGCACTGTTTTCGCGCAAGCCGTCTGTGCGCGGCGGGTTTTCCGCGGCTTCGCGATCCGCAAAAAATCACGCGGGCCCGATGCATGCGGTTATACTGCGCGCCTTCATGCCCGCGGCAACGCGTAATCACTGATGGCCAAGGAACAACCCGCGAACAAGCAGACCTTCCAGGACCTGATCCTGACGCTGCAACAGTTCTGGGCCGAGCGCGGCTGCGTCGTCGCCCAGCCGTATGACATGGAGATGGGCGCCGGCACCTTCCACCCGGCGACGTTCCTGCGGGCGGTGGGGCCCGAGCCGTGGAGCGCGGCCTACGTGCAGCCGAGCCGGCGACCGACCGACGGCCGCTACGGCGACAACCCGTTCCGGCTGCAGCACTATTACCAGTACCAGGTCGTCATCAAGCCGTCTCCAGCCGACATCCAGGAGATGTATATCGATTCCTTACGCGCCATCGGCATCGATCCGCTCGTGCACGACATCCGATTCGTCGAGGACAACTGGGAATCGCCGACGCTGGGCGCGTGGGGCCTCGGCTGGGAGGTCTGGCTGAACGGCATGGAGATCACGCAGTTCACCTACTTCCAGCAGGTCGGCGGCCTCGAGTGCCGGCCGGTCACGGGCGAGATCACCTACGGGCTCGAGCGGCTCGCCATGTACCTGCAGGATGTCGAAAGTATTTTCGACATTACCTGGACAGACGGGCCGCTGGGGCGGATCACTTATCGCGACGTCTATCACCAGAACGAGGTCGAACAATCGAAGTACAACTTCGAACTCGCGGATGTGGACGCGCTGTTCGCGGCCTTCGACCAGGCGGAGAAGGTCAGTGAGCAGCTGATCGAGGCCGGACTTGCCTTGCCGGCTTACGAGCAGATGCTGACGGCGTCACACACTTTCAATTTGCTCGACGCCCGCCAGGCGATCTCGGTCAGCGAGCGCCAGCGCTACATCCTGCGCGTGCGCGCGATCGCGCGAAAGGTCGCCGAGACCTACTACGCGAGTCGCGAGGCGCTGGGCTTCCCGATGCTCGAAACGGTCTCCGGACAGGCGGTCGGCGGATGACGGCGACGCGCGACCTTCTCGTCGAAGTCGGCACCGAGGAACTGCCGCCCAAAGCGCTCAGGCAACTGATGACGGCGTTTGCCGACGGCGTCGGCCGTGGCCTCGACGAAGCGCGGCTCGCTTACGAAGGCATTACGCCCTATGCGAGCCCCCGGCGGCTGGCCGTCGTCGTTACCGCGCTCGACACGTCGCAGGCCGACCGCGATACAAACCAGAAAGGGCCGCCGGTAGAAATCGCCTTCGATGACAAGGGCAAACCGACCAGGGCGGCGCTCGCGTTTGCGAAAAAATGCGGCGTCGAGGTCGACGCGCTGGGCCGGGAAAAAACCGACGCCGGCGAATGGCTGAGCTTCCAGGGAGAGCAGCAGGGCAAACCCGCCGCCGAACTGGTACCCGGCGTGGTGCAGGCGTCGCTCGACGCGCTGCCGATCCCGCGGCGGATGCGCTGGGCCGATCGTGATGACGAGTTCGTGCGCCCGGTTCACTGGCTGGTGATGCTGCACGGCGAGGATGTGATACCTGGCGCCGTGCTCGGCGTTGAATCCGGCCGGACGAGCCGCGGCCACCGGTTTCATGCGCCGCAGCCGATCGACATCGCAACGGCCGGCGACTACGAACAGACGCTCGCGACGCACGGCTACGTGATCGCCGACTTTGACGCGCGCCGCGGCAAGATCGTGGCGGCGGTCACGAAGGCCGCCGCAGACGCCGGCGGTTCGGCGGTTGCCGACGACGCGCTGTTCGACGAGGTGACGGCGCTGACCGAGTGGCCGGTTCCGCTGACCGGTTCATTCGACGAGGAGTTCCTGGCGCTGCCGAAGGAGGTCATCGTCGCCACCCTGACGAGTCACCAGCGCTATTTCCCGATCGTTGGCAAGGACGGCGACCTGACGCCTGCGTTCATTGCGCTGGCCAACCTCGAGAGCAAGGACCCCGCTCGCGTCCGCGACGGCAACGAGCGCGTCATTCGCCCCCGCCTCGCGGACGCCAAGTTCTTCTGGGAGACCGACCAGCAAACGCCGCTCGGCGCGCGCACGGACGCCCTCAAGAATGTCGTTTACCAGAAGGGCCTCGGCTCCCTGCACGACAAGAGCATGCGCATCGCCGCCCTGGCGTCGCTCATTGCCGAGCAGCTGGGCGCGGACAAGGAAGCGGTGACCCGCGCCGCAGTGCTTTCAAAGTGCGACCTGCTGACCGGCATGGTGGGCGAGTTTCCGGAATTACAGGGCACGATGGGCGCCTATTACGCCGCCGCCGCAAACGAAGCGGAAGCGGTATCCACCGCCATCGGCGAGCAGTACCTGCCGCGCTTCGCCGGCGACGACCTGCCGGCGTCGGCCGCAGGACAAATCCTCGCCGTCGCCGACAAGCTCGATACGCTGGCGGGGGTCTTCGCCCTCGGCAAGAAGCCGAGCGGCAATCGCGATCCTTTCGGTCTGCGCCGCGCGGCGCTCGGCGTCATCCGCATCCTGATAGAAGGCGATCTCGATATCGATTTCAGCGAAGTCGTTACCGCCGCGGTGGTGCAGCAGCCATCGATCGACGACCGTCAGGGCAGCGTCCGCGACGAGGTCTACGATTTCATCATCGACCGCCTGCGCAGTTATTTCGTCGACGCCGGCGAGGGGTTCACCAGCGACATGTTCGAAGCGGTCCGCGCGCGCCGGCCGGCGTCGCTGGTCGACTTCCGGGCGCGGCTGCAGGCCGTTGCGGAATTCATCACGCTGGAGCCGGCCGTCAGCCTTGCGGCGGCCAACAAGCGGACGGCCAACATTCTCCGCCAGGCGGATTTCGTTGAGAGCGACGGTCTCGAGGCATCCCTCCTGACCGATGACGCCGAGCGGGTTCTGTACCACGCCATGCAGTCGGCACAAAAAGACGTTGAACCGCTGCTTGGCGAACGTCGCTACGCCGACTCGTTGCGCCGGCTTGCCGAACTGCGAACGCCTGTCGACTCGTTCTTTGACGACGTCATGGTAATGACCGACGACGAGGCGGTGCGGAACAACCGACTGGCGCTGCTTGCCGAGCTGCGCGCGCTGTTCCTCGACGTTGCCGACATTTCCCGCCTGACGCCCGCGCAGGAATGAGCGGCTCTGCATGTCACGCAGACTCGTCATCCTGGACCGCGACGGCGTGATCAATCACGACTCGGACGAGTTCATCAAGTCGCCGGATGAATGGCAGCCGATCGACGGCAGCCTCGAGGCGATCGCACGGCTCTCGGCAGCGGGTTTCGAAGTCGCTGTAGCAACCAACCAGTCGGGTGTCGGCCGCAAGCTGCTCGACAAGCCGACGCTCGAGTCGATCCATCGAAAAATGCAGGCTGCGGTTCGCGCGGCAGGCGGCGACATCGGCAAGATCGTCTATTGCCCGCATCACCCGGACGCTGGTTGCGATTGCCGCAAGCCGTTGCCCGGATTGCTGCATGAGTTGTCGCGCAGGTACGCCGTGCCGCTCGACAAGGTGCCGGTGATCGGCGACGCGGTGCGGGACATCGAGGCGGCGATGACCGTGGGCGCCCGGCCGGTGCTCGTGCGGACCGGCAAAGGCAGGGCCGCCGCCGCTGCGCTGGCGGCGCAGGGCCTTGACATAGAAACCTATGACGACCTCCGGCAGGCCGCCGAGGCGATTGTCAATGAAACGGTGTCGGGCTGATGGTCTGGCTGCGCTCGCTGTTGTTCCAGGTGTACTTCTTCGGCTCTGTTTGCCTTGCCGCCTTACTCATCTTCCTCTGCCTGTTGTTGCCCTTCAAGGTGCGCTTCGGCATCGCCAGGTTGTGGGGACAGAGCATGCTGTATGTCGGCAAGCGCCTGTGCGGGCTCGACTATGTCATCGAGGGCAGGGAGAACATCCCGGATACGCCGAGCGTGATCATGATCAAGCACACCACCGTGTTCGAGACTTACGCGCAGCTGGCGGTCTTTCCGCCGCAAACCTGGGTGCTCAAGCACGAGCTGCGCTGGATCCCGGTTTTCGGCTGGGGTCTGGCCGCGATGAAGCCGATCGCGATCGACCGCGGGGCGGGGCACCATGCAGTGAACCAGGTCATAGAACAGGGCAAGGCCCGGCTGGCCGAGGGCATCTGGGTAACGATCTTCCCGGAAGGCACGCGCATGCCGCTCGGCGAGACGAAACGCTACGGCATCAGCGGCGCGGCGCTGGCCAGCGAAGCGCAGGTGCCGGTGTTGCCCGTCGCGCACAACGCGGGCGACTTCTGGCCGCGGCGCGGGCTTAAGAAGAGTCCCGGTCTCATTCATTTCTGCATCGGCCCGCCGATCGACCCCGCTGATCTGCCGCCGAAGGAGATCAACCTGAAAGCCCAGGCGTGGGTGGAGGCGAAAATGCGCGAGATCAGCATCGGCTATGAATCGGTGGACGCCACACCGTCGGCTGACGCATGAAAGACACGCTCGCCGTTGACGTCTACGGCACTTTGATCGACCCGCTCGGCATCGCCGACACGCTGCGGACGCAGGTCGGCGAGCAGGCGGGGGAATTCGCAGCGCGTTGGCGAGCAAAGCAGCTCGAATACCTGTTCCGGCGCGGGCTGGGTCGCAAGTACCAGCCCTTTTCGGTCTGCACGCGACAGGCCCTGGATTACACCTGCCTCGACACGGGTCACGATCTCGGTCCGCAACAACGTGCAGCGCTGCTGGAGCAGTACCTCCGCTTACCGGCGTTTGCCGGGACGCAGCAGGCGCTCGCGGAGCTGCAGAGCGCAGGTTGCGAACTGTATGCGTTTTCCAATGGAGAGCCGGATACGCTCGCAACCGTGCTCGGGAACGCCGGGATTGCCGGGCTGTTTCGCGGCATCGTCAGCGTGCATGAAACGCAGAGCTTCAAGCCCGATCCTTCCGTTTACACGTACTTCCTGGAGAATACCGGCGCCTTGCCGGGCCGGACCTGGCTCGTTTCCGCCAACCCGTTCGATGTCATCGGCGCGCTGGAGGTCGGCTGGAAGGCGGCATGGGTCCGACGTGATCCAGCAGCCGTATTCGATCCATGGGGTATTGAGCCGACGGCAGTGGTCGACGAGCTTGCAGGGCTTTTGGACGTCGTTTAAGGGTTCGAGGAGGCAGACCGACTGGCCAGTGCCGCATCGACACGCAGGTGCAGCGCCGGGTCCTTCCAGTTCCAGCGAATGGCTTGCCAGATCTCCTGCGTCAGGTGGCGGCGGACAAAGTCCTCGAAATAGATGTGCCAGCCGGCCACGTTTTCAGCATCGATCAGGCCATCGGTTTCGCGAGCGATCGCGCGTTCCCAGACCTCGATCATCAGTGACAGGTAGTGCACATACTGGCGGCGCTCTGCCGGGGTCAGTTCCGCGACGGTGTCCGCCGTCTGCTCGGTTATCCTGATCAGCTCTGCATCAGCCAGGATGATCAGGTCGATCTCACGTACTGCATCATAGAGTTCATTGACCGACTGGCCGCTGACGACGGCGGTGTTCTGGCGTATCTCCCAGGCGAGAAATACCAGTGATGCGACGACGGCGAAGATACCGACCGCTTCGAAAATCTCGCGTCGCTTTTCCCGCTGCATGCCGGCGGCGCCCCTAGATGTCGAGGTTGGATACCGTCAGCGCGTTCTTTTCGATGAACTCGCGGCGCGGCTCGACGTGGTCGCCCATGAGCGTCGTGAAAATCTCGTCCGCCTTGACGGCATCCTCGATCTTGACCTGCATCAGCCGCCTGGTTTCCGGATTGACGGTCGTATCCCAGAGCTGCTCGGGGTTCATTTCACCGAGACCTTTGTAGCGCTGGATCGACTGGCCGCGGCGCGCCTCGCTCATCAGCCAGTCCACTGCCTCGCCGAATTCCGACACCGCCATCCTCTTGTCGCCGCGCTGTATGTACGCATCCTCGCCGAGGAGTTCATCGAGCTTGCTCGCCAGGCTCATGATGTGGCGATATTCGTTGGTGTCGAAAAACTCCCGCGGGATGTACCGGGTCTGGCTCAGGCCGTGATGCAGCTTGCGGATGACGATGCGTACGCCTTCGCCCTCACCATCGCCCTGGTCGAAGTCCGCAGTATATGAGCCGCCGTTGCCGTTGGCTGTGCGATCGCCCGTTTCCTTCGGCAATGCTGCTGACAGTTTTGCCGTCCACGCTTCGAGGGCGTCGAGGTCCTCGACCATTCCTGGCGTCACTTCGTCAAGCTCGGTCAGCGCGCGCAATACCGTCTCGTCGTAGCGTTTCGACAAACGCAGCATGATGTTGTCGACGGTCATGTTTTCTTTAGCCAGCGCTTCGAGAGCGGCGCCGGACAGCGGCGGCGCATCGGCATTCACGTGCAGCTCCGCATTGTCCAGCGCGGCGTTCAGCAGGTAGGTGTTCAGCTCCGCGTCGTCCTTTACGTAGACCTCCTGTTTACCCTTCTTGATTTTGTACAGCGGCGGCTGCGCGATATAGACATGGCCGCGCTCGATCAGGTCGGGCATCTGCCGGTAGAAGAAGGTCAGTAACAGCGTGCGAATGTGCGAGCCGTCGACATCGGCGTCGGTCATGATGATGATGCGGTGATAGCGCAATTTGTCGATATTGAAGTCGTCACGACCGATACCGGTGCCGAGCGCGGTAATCAGCGTGCCCACTTCAGCCGACGACAGCATCTTGTCGAAGCGCGCTTTCTCGACGTTCAGGATCTTGCCCTTCAGCGGCAGGATGGCCTGCGTGCGCCGGTCGCGGCCCTGCTTGGCGGAACCGCCGGCGGAGTCACCCTCGACGAGGAACAGTTCGGACAGCGCCGGATCCTTCTCCTGGCAGTCGGCGAGTTTGCCGGGCAGACCGGCGATATCGAGCGCCCCCTTGCGCCGCGTCATCTCGCGGGCTTTACGGGCGGCCTCCCTGGCGCGGGCCGCGTCGACGATCTTGGAAACGATGGCCTTGGCTTCCTGCGGGTTCTCCAGCAGGTAATCCTCGAGACGGCCCGCCATGGCGGATTCGACGATGCCTTTGATTTCAGATGAAACTAATTTGTCCTTGGTCTGAGACGAGAACTTCGGGTCCGGAACCTTCACCGACAGCACCGCCGTGAGTCCCTCGCGCGCGTCGTCGCCGGAGGGCATGAACTTGTCCTTGCGGCTCGACATCTCCTTTTCGATGTAGCTGTTGAGCGTCCTGGTCAGGGCGCTTCTGAACCCGGCCAGGTGCGTGCCGCCATCGCGCTGCGGGATGTTGTTCGTGTAGCAGAACATGTTTTCCTGGTAACCGTCGTTCCACTGCAATGCAGCCTCGACGGTGACCCCGTCGCGCTCGTCCTGGAAATGAAACACCGAGCCGTGGATCGGCGTCTTGTTGCGATTCAGGTGGTCGACGAAGGCGCGGATGCCGCCCTCGTATTCGAACACATCGGACTTGTCGTCGCGCTCGTCGGTCAGCTCGATGCGCACGCCGGAATTCAGGAACGACAGCTCACGCAGGCGCCGCTCGAGGATGTCGTAGTGGTACTCGATGTTCGTGAATGTGTCGGCGCTGGGTTTGAAACGCAGCGTAGTGCCCGTCTTGTCAGTCTTGCCGACGACCGCGAGCGGCGCTTCCGGCTCGCCATGGCGGTACTCCTGCTGATGGACCTCGCCATCCCTGTAGATCGTCAATACCAGGTGCTCGGAGAGCGCATTGACCACGGAAACACCGACGCCGTGCAGACCGCCGGAAACCTTGTAGGAATTGTCGTCGAATTTACCGCCGGCGTGCAGAACGGTCATGATGACCTCTGCGGCCGAGCGACCTTCCTCGGGGTGCAGGTCGACCGGGATGCCGCGACCGTCGTCGGCAATGGTGACGGACTCATCGGCATGGATGGTGACCGTGATGACGTCGCAATGCCCGGCCAGCGCCTCGTCAATCGAGTTATCGACCACCTCGAAAACCATGTGGTGCAGACCGGTGCCGTCATCGGTGTCGCCGATGTACATTCCCGGCCGCTTTCGAACCGCTTCGAGGCCCTTTAAGACCTTGATATTACTGGAAGTATATTCGATGTCCTCGGCCATCAGATTTCCCTGCAACGTAACCGGCGCATTGTACCAAATTCGGCACCGCAAAGGGCCCCCGAAACGGCTCTTAATGCGTGTTTTTGCTGGATTTTTTATGCTTTCCAGGGCGGTCAAAAACCGCCGGGAAGACGCGCTCAGGCAGCCCGCTCCACAACCCCCTGTTCCACGTGGAACAGCACCGGTTTAGCGCTGAAAAGCGGCTGTTCGGGATCCAGGGTCGTAGCAACGACCTGGCAGCCGAGCTGCTCGACAGAATCCATCAAGCGACCGACGGAATCGCTGTCGAGCTCAGCCGCGGGATCGTCGAGCAACAGCAGCAGCGGTTTCTCGAGGTGGCTCTGCACAATCTCCGTCGCGGCCAGGATCAGCGCGCAGGCCAGCAGCTTCTGCTGGCCACGGGACACCAGCTTGCGCGCCTGCCGCTCGTCGTAGTTCAGCCGCAAATCGGCCCGCTGGGGCCCTGCCTGGGTGCTGGCCAGCTGCAGGTCACGCTCTATGGCGTCGCGCAGAGCGTCGCGCAGCGTCTTGCCGGCTGGCCAGCCCTGCAGGTATTCGATGTCGACATCGCTGCCGAGCAAGCCCTGGCCGAATTCCTCCACGGCGGGCGCGACGATGTCGACCACCCGCCGCCGCGCCTGGTCGACGCTGTCGCCGAGCACCGCCAACTCCTCGTCCCAGCCCGCCAGGGCTGCTCGCCCGGACCCGGCCCGTAGCGCCGCGTTCCTCTGCTTCAGGGCCCGCCGAAACCGCCGCCATTGCTCCAGGTAGCCGGGTTCCACGTGGAACGCCAGCCAATCTATGTAGCGGCGACGCCCCTCGGGCCCGCCGGCCACGAGCTCATGAACATCCGGGTCGACCACCTGCAGCGGCAAGGCCTCCGCCAGCGCTGCGGCCGACGACCGCTTTTCTCCGTCCGTATGGACTTCCAGCCCCGATTTGCCGTTCCGTACGCCCAGGGTGACTTCCCGGTTGCCTGTGCTCGCCCGGCCAAACAGAATGAAATCCTCCTGCCCGTGACGCACGAGCTCGCGGTTGCCGGCGCCGCGAAACGAGCGGCCGCGGCCGAGATAGGCGATTGCCTCCAGGATACTGGTTTTGCCGGCCGCGTTCGGGCCATAGATCAGGTTATGTTCCGGTGAGAACGTCAGCTCCACGGATTCCAGGCATCGGAAATCCGTGCATTTGAAGCTAACCAGCGCCAAGCCCCGCCTCGCCTACAGGCGCATCGGCATGACCACGTACTTGCAGTCTTGCTTACCGGGCTCCGTGATCAGGCAGCTGGAATTGCTGTCGACCACCGCCAGGCTCACCTCCTCCGACTCGACGGCGCCGAGCGCGTCGAGCAGGTAGTTCACGTTGAAGCCGATTTCGATCTCTTCACCGCCATATACGATTTCCAGCTCTTCCTCTGCTTCTTCCTGCTCCGGGTTGTGCGCCTGCAGCACCATCCCGCCGTTACGAATGATGAGCCGGATGCCACGATATTTCTCGTTCGACAGGATAGCCGTCCGCTGCAAGGCAGCGCGAAACGCCGCGCGATCCGCCGACATCGCGTTACTGGTGTCCTGCGGGATCACCCGCTCATACTCCGGGAAACGACCGTCGATCAGCTTGGACGTAAAGCGAATCCCGTCCAGCTGGATACGGACATGATTGGTACCCAGTTCGATCGCCAGCTCGCCCTCCCCGCTCATCAGGCGTTGCAATTCCAGCACGCCTTTTCGCGGCACGATCACTTGCTGCTCCGGCAACTTGCTGCCCTCGAGCTCTGCCTCGCAGAGCGCCAGCCGATGGCCGTCGGTTGCCACCGCCCGCAACGCGCTGCCGCCGGTCTCGAGCAACAGGCCGTTGAGGTAATACCTGACGTCCTGCTGAGCCATCGAGAAATGCGTCTTGTCGAGCAGCCGGCCGAGCACTTCCTGCGACACGGGAATGGACTGCGCGGCATTAATGTCATCGACCGTCGGGAATTCGGCGGCTGGCAATGTCACCAGGGTAAATTTGCTGCGGCCCGATTTGACGATGACCTTGTCGCCGCTCTGGCTGATCGCGACCTGCGCGTCTTCCGGCAGCGCCCGGCAGATATCCAGCAGCTTGCGCCCAGGCACGGTCACCTCCCCGGGGCTATCGATATCCACATCGGTGACGGCAACCAGCTCGACTTCGAGATCGGTTGCGGTAATCGACACCTGGCCATCTTTGGCCACTAACAAGACATTGGCGAGGATCGGCATCGTCTGCCGCCGCTCTACTACCCCGATAACGGCCTGCAACGGCCTCAGCAATGCTTCGCGAGCAGCGTTTAACTTCATCAATTCCACCTGTTAATAAATATTGGAAATAAATCTTTTATTGTTGTTATAGAGGTAACGAAGTCCTGTGGATAAAACTTGAAAAACCTTTAAAAACAATTAGTTAATATCAGTTAATCTTACCTCGAAATGCGGTATTAGCTGCCAGCTCCCTGTGGATTAGCTGTGGATAAAATCTGTGTTCGGTCTTGTCCACCGTTTATCCACATCATCCTGTCAGGGTTCTCAACAGGTTGACGACGTCTTCATCGACCCGTTTTTCCGTCTCTCGCAAAGCCGCAATACGCCGACAAGCATGCAAGACGGTCGTATGATCCCGGCCACCGAAAGCATCGCCGATCTCCGGCAGGCTATGATTCGTCAATTCCTTGGCGAGCGCCATCGCGATTTGTCTGGGTCTCGCAACCGAGCGACTGCGCCGCTTCGACAACAGGTCCGCCACGCGGATCTTGAAATACTCCGCGACGGTCTTCTGGATGTTTTCTATCGAGACCAGGCGATCCTGCAGCGCGAGCAGATCGCGCAGCGCTTCCTTGGCAAAATCGAGGTTGATCGGTCGACCCGTAAAGGTCGAATTGGCGATAACCCGTCGCAACGCCCCTTCAAGTTCTCGAACATTCGAACGGATGCGCTTGGCGATAAAGAACGCGACCTCGTCCGGTAATGCCGCGCCCTCGGAGGCAGCCTTCGTCTTAAGGATTGCGACCGACGTTTCGAGTTCCGGCGGTTCGATCGACACCGTCAACCCCCAGCCGAAACGCGACTTCAGGCGCTCCTCGAGACCGTTCACCTCCTTCGGATACCGGTCGCAGGTCAGCACGATCTGTTTCTGTCCTTCCAGCAGGGCATTGAATGTGTGGAAAAACTCTTCCTGCGACCGCTCCTTGCCGGCGAAAAACTGGATATCGTCGATCAGCAGCGCATCGAGCGAGCGGTAAGAGCGTTTGAAATCGGCAATCGTATTGTGTTGCAGGCCCTTGACCATGTCGCCGACGAAACGCTCCGAATGCACGTAACTGACGCGCGCGCCCGGGTTCGCCCTGAGCATGGCGTTGCCTATGGCCTGCATCAGGTGGGTCTTGCCGAGGCCGACACCACCATAGATAAACAACGGGTTGTAGGACTTGCCGGGATTCTCCCCGACCTGGCTTGCGGCGGCCCGCGCCAGCTGATTGCTTTTGCCCTCGACGAAATTGTCGAAAACGAAATCGGGGTTGAGGCGGCTGACGATCTGCGGGGCGCCGGTTTCAGCGGCAGGTCTCGCCGGGCTGATGGCCGGCTGCACGGGCCCCTGTCGCGAGCCTACTTCGACAACCACTTCGGTGCCGCCACCCGTGCCGTCCACCAGCTCTTCGATACGGCCGAGGTAGTGCTGGTTCAGCCAGTCGACGACGAATCGATTGGGCGCCAGGAGCTTGAGGACCGCGCCGTCCTCGACCGCCTGCAAGGGCCTGATCCAGGTGTTGAACTGCTGTTCGGGCAGTTCCGCCTGAAGGTCGCGAACACAGCGATTCCATACTGTCGTTTCCGGCTGCAAGGATGTCCCCGGGCCTGCTCCGAAGAGCTCGTTGTCGTCATTGTTGTGCGGAGAAGAGACCGGGCAGTCTATACCGGAAGGGGTCGTTCTGCCAGACGCGCAAACCCGCACCAGGCTTTGCTTCCGGGGGAAATTTCGACCCGTTTTGGATAGTCCGCATAAGGCCTTATTCTATTGACAGAAAAGTACCTCACGCGTACCCTTGCCGGCCTTCTTTGAGGTGGGCACATGGCCCGCCATTACAGGTACCGGCGCCTTCAAAACGCGCAACCAGTTTAAAGCCAGGTGGCACGCAAATGAAACGAACATTTCAGCCCAGCAATTTGAAGCGGGCCCGTACCCATGGATTCAGAGCGCGGATGGCTACCAAGGCCGGCCGGCTCGTATTGAAGCGTCGTCGCGCAAAAGGCCGGGCGAAGCTGACGCCTTGACGCGTTCGAACAGAACCCACTCGTCACGAATAGAAAGACGACAAGCAGCACTTCCCCGGACAAACGCTTCAGGCGCGTCAGCCGGCTCGCCGACAAGCACTCCGTCAGTCGCGTCTTCAAAAACTCGAAACGCAGCCGCGACAACATGTTTACCGTTCTTTATCGACCGAACGGCAGCGACGCGCCCCGGCTGGGGCTCGCTATCGGCAAAAGGAACTGCCGCCTGAGCACGGGACGAAACCGCCTGAAGCGGATCGTCAGGGAATCGTTCAGGCAACAGCGCGCGATGCTTGGCGGCGTCGACATCGTCGTCATGAACCAGCCGGCGGCGGCAACGGCAAGCAACAAGGCGTTGTTCGATAGTCTGGACGCACACTGGAAGAAATGTCGGTCAAAAAATTCCGACGGGGCAGGAAAGCGATAGATGGACAACCAACGTCTGCTGATCTGGGCATCATTCGGGCTCTTGTTATGGATGACCTACCAGGCCTGGATGGAGGACTATGGTCCGCAGCCAGCTGCCCGCCCTGCGACCACCGAAAGCGAAAGCGTAGCGCCGCCCGATGAGCTGGGCGCCCCGGCGCTGCCGCCTGAAGACGCCGCTGCGCCGGCCATGACCGACGAGGCGCCGGCATTGACGGAAACGCCGGCGGCCGAAGTGCAGCCGGGCGTCGCTACGATCCGCGTGCGCACGGACGTCCTCGAAGTCGAGATCAGCACCGATGGCGGCACGCTGCAGCAGGCGCGCCTGCTGAACTACCCGGTCGCCAAAGACCAGCCGAACGTGCTCGTGGAGCTGCTCGACCCCGGGCGTAGTGAACTCGGGCTCATCCGGACCGGGCTCAACGCCTTCGGCGAAGGCTCGAAACCCGATCACAACGCGGTCTTCGAAAGCGCCGCAGCCGCCTACGAGCTCGGCGATGGCGACGAGGTGGTCGTGCCGCTGACCTGGACGGACGGGCAGGGCATCAGCGTCGAAAAAACCTTTCGGATTGCCCGCGGCAGCTACCGCATCGATGTAACTCAGCGGCTTTCCAATAACAGCGACGCGGACTGGCGCGGCGCCGACTACGCGCAGATCCTGCGGCGGTCGCGGGAGATGGAACGCTCGATGTTCGACGTCGATTCCTATTCGTTCGTCGGCCCGATCATCTACGACGGGGAGAAGTCGGAAAAACTGGACCGCGACGACCTGATCTCCGATGCCCATGAATTGCAGGCGGCCAATGGCTGGGTGGCGTCCATCCAGCACCACTTCCTTAGCGCCGTCGTCCCGCCGGCGGACACGCAGTATGCCTACACGGTATCCGTCAGTGGTGATGTGGCGATCGCCAGCCTGATCCGCACGCCGTCACTGACGGTGCCGCCCGGCGCTTCGTACAGCTTTGCGACGACGGCATTCGTTGGGCCGAAGCTGCAGTCACAGCTCGAGGGAGTCACCGAGAGCCTCAAGCTCACGGTGGACTATGGCTGGCTGACAATCATCTCGCAGCCGCTGTTCTGGTTGCTGAGTCTCGTCTATTCGTTCGCCGCAAACTGGGGTGTCGCAATCATCGTCGTGACGATCCTGATCAAGCTTGCTTTCTACAAGCTGACCGAGAAAAGCGGCCGCTCCATGGCCAAGATGCGCGAGATCCAGCCGCGCATGCAGGCGCTGCAGGAACGCTACAAGGACGATCGCCAGGCGCTCGGCCAGGCGATGATGGATCTCTACAAGCGCGAGCAGGTGAACCCGGCTGCCGGCTGTCTGCCGATCCTGATCCAGATGCCGTTCTTCCTGGCGTTCTACTGGGTGCTGCTCGAGAGCGTCGAGATGCGCCAGGCGCCGTTCGCGCTGTGGATCACGGACCTGTCGTCGCGCGATCCTTATTTCATCCTGCCGGTCATCATGGGCGCGGCGATGCTGTTGCAGCAAAAGCTGAATCCGGCGCCCGCCGATCCGGTGCAGGCGCGCGTGATGCAGATCATGCCGATCATGTTCACCGTGTTCTTCGCCTTCTTCCCTTCAGGTCTCGTGCTCTACTGGGTCACCAACACGCTGCTGTCGATTGCCCAGCAGTGGTACATCAACAAAGTGGTGCACGAAGAGGCGGTCGCCAGGAAGGGCGGCGGCAAGAAAAAGAAGAAAGACACGCCACAAGACGCCTGATCCACATCGGGGCAGGTATGAACGAATCGCCCGACTACACCAGGGACACGATTGCCGCCATCGCGACGCCGCCGGGCAAGGGCGGCATCGGCATCGTACGGATTTCCGGGCCGGACGCGGAATCGATTGCAGTGGCTATGCTCGGCACCCTGCCCGAGCCGCGGCTGGCGACCCGCGCCGGTTTTCTTGACGCGTCAGGCAAACCGGTCGACTCAGGCCTGGCGCTGTGGTTCCCGGCGCCTGATTCGTTCACCGGCGAATCCGTGCTCGAGCTGCAGGGTCACGGCGGGCCTGTCGTCATGTCGCTGGTCCTGCAGGCGGCGACGGCTCTCGGCGCGCGGCGGGCCGAGCCGGGTGAGTTCTCCCGGCGCGCATTCCTGAATGGCAAGCTCGATCTCGTCCAGGCAGAAGCCATTGCCGACCTGGTCGACAGCGGCACGGCACAGGCGGCGCGCGCCGCGCATCGTTCCTTGTCCGGCGGTTTTTCAGCGGCGCTCGACGCACTGTCCGAGCAACTCGTGCGATTGCGCCTGCACGTGGAGGCCGCGATCGACTTTCCCGAGGAAGAGATCGATTTCCTGTCCGACAAAGCACTCGCCGACCAGCTGGCGCGCTGTCAGCGCGCCTTTGACGACCTGCAGGAGCAGGCGGCCGCAGGCCGCCTGCTGCGAGATGGCCTGCACGTCGTGATCGTCGGCAAGCCCAATGCCGGCAAGTCCAGCCTGCTCAACCTGTTGAGCGGCCAGGACGCCGCGATCGTGACCGAATACGCGGGCACGACGCGCGACATCCTGCGCGAACAGATCGACATCGACGGCGTTGCCGTAGAACTCGTTGACACCGCGGGCCTGCGCGACGACCCCGACGCCATCGAGGCTGAAGGCATTCGTCGCGCCAGGCAGGCGCTGGCAAACGCCGATGCGGTGTTATGGATCCAGGATGCGACGGACGCCGATACCGGTCTGCCCGAGGATACGGCGCTGCCGGACGTGCCGACTATTGTGGTTCGCAACAAGATCGACCTGAGCGGCGAAACCGCCGGCGAGGTGAGCGCGGCGCCGCCGACGCTGAACCTCAGTGCACAGACCGGCGCAGGTGTCGATGCGCTCAAGCGCAGCCTCCTGCGCATTGTCGGCTACAGCGACCATGGCGAGGGCGCGTTCAGCGCGCGGCAGCGCCATGTCGATGCATTGCTGACGGCGGCGGCGCATTTCGCGCGCGGCAAAGCAGCGCTCGAAAAGGATCGAGCCGGCGAATTGCTGGCGGAGGAGCTCAGGCTGGCGCAGTCCGCGCTCGCGAGCCTGAGCGGGGAATTTTCCAGCGACGACCTGCTCGGCCGGATTTTCTCCGAGTTTTGCATCGGCAAGTAGGGCATAATTCGGCCCTGTAACAGGGCGGCGGTGAACTGGCGTGCACCGACCCGCCTGAAGGGCGATCAATCTGGGGAGAATGTGATGCTGCGTTCAGTTTTCGCATGCCTGGTACTCGCGCTGTCCGGCGCGGTTGGCGCGCAACAAAACGACGGTTTCAGCTACACCTGGCTGCAGGTTTCCTGGTCGGACGTGGACTCCGACAACTTCGGTGGCGGCGACGGGCTCGGGCTTTCGGCCTCCTTCGAGTTGACGCCGAATTTCCACATTTTCGGCGGTTACGCCGGCATCGATGCCGATTCCAATGTCGATGCCAGCGGCTGGAATGCGGGCATCGGTCTCAATACGCCGATCAGCAAAACAATGGACGTTGTCGTGCAGCTTTCCTACCAGACCACGGAAATCAATTTGCCGCTGGGCGTTTCGGTGGACGACGACGGGCTCGGTTTCGGCGCCGGTATCCGGGTGGGCGCGAACGACTGGATCGAGGTTCACGGCGGCCTTACCTATCTCGACCTCGACAGCGGTAACGAGACGGTGTTTGACGCCGGTTTCCTGCTGAATCTCGGTGACGCTTTCGCGGTCGGCGTGGCCGGCAGCTGGGACGACGAGGTGTCCACCTGGAGCCTGAACGGCAGGCTGTACTTCGATTTGTGATCTGATCAACTTTTGATCAATCGATCATCCCCGAGCGCCCTGTTGCGCGGAGCCTTTAGCTATTGCGCAAAACCGCCGATTACGCCCGGTCAGTCTGTTGTGCAAGCACAACAAAGCCCTCGAAAAACTGCTAGCCAACGCACAGTTCCCGGACCATATATTTAACATAATTAGTTAACAGCCCGAATTTGTGAACTGTCGCACTTATCAGAATGAGAACGCCGCTAGCCTGAGCGCCACTGAAGGAATTTCAGCACTTTTCTTGGGCAAATTAGGAGAACGAGATGTTGCGTTCTGTTCTTTTTACAGCACTGCTTGCGCTTTCCGCTTCGGCGACCGCGCAGGATTTTGATTACAACTACCTGGCCCTTGGCTACCAGCGGATTAACCTCGACGACGGCACGTTCGACGTCGACGGTGACGGCATCGGCCTGCAGGGTTCGCTCGAAATCGGCGAGAGCTTTTTCGTGTTCGGCGGTTACGGAATGGCCGAGTTCGAGGAAGCCGGCATCGAAGTGGATGCGGACGCGCTGAGCATCGGTCTCGGCTGGCATACCGGGCTGTCGGACAGCGTCGATTTTGTCGCCAGCCTGTCGTATGAGTACGTCGACCTCAGCGCGCTGGGCGTCAGCGTGGACGACAACGGCATCGGCCTCGGCGTCGGCCTGCGCTTCGCAGCTTCCGACAACATCGAAGTCAATGGCGGCGTCAACTATGTCGATTACAGCGACAGCGGCGACGACACGACCTTCGGTCTCGGCATGCTTTACGGCATTTCCGAAAACGTCGACATCGGCGTCAGCGGTGAATGGGGTGACGATTCCTCCGCTTACGGCGTCAGCGGCAGGTTCTATTTCGGCGACTAAAGCCGGGTAGATTTACGTGCCGGAAAAAGCCCCGCTCTGCGGGGTTTTTTCTGCCCAGCTACAAGCCAATCTGCTCCGCGTCGGCATCCGATATGCCGATTTTCTCCAGCAGTGCTTCCCAGCGCGGATCGTCATACAGGCGGTCGAGCCCCGCGTACATGCGAATCTCGATGAGCTCGTCATCGCCGATCTCATACGCGCGATCCAGCGATTCGAATGCCTTGTCGTCCTCACCCGCCAGGGCATGCCAGACGGCGATCAGCGCGAGGCTTTCATCATTCGCTGCCATCGCTTCGACAATGGCTGCTGCCTGCTCGTCCCGACCCAGGTCATACAGGGAAATCGCCTGTCCGAATGCGCCCATCGAACCACCCAGTTCGGTGAAGCCGTCGAGCGCCGCTTCCGCATTGCCGCGGAACCAGTGCAGAAAAGATTCGGTGACGACGATCGTGTTCGATTCCGGTGAGATCTCACGCATCCTTTCCAGCAGTGTTTCCGTGTCCGCATAGCGTTCGGCCGTGGTGTAGGCCCCGGACAGATTGCCGAGGACCGACATTGCGTAGGGATCGCGCTCGAGCGCATCCTCGTATAGCGAGATCATTCGCTCGCGCCTGCCGAAAACGCCGTTCAGCACGGCGTACGCGTTCAACACGCTCGCATTGCCCGGCTCCATTCGGTACGCGCGCTGAATCAGCCTTGCAGCTTCCTCGAAATCGCGCTCGTGATACATCTTCTTCCAGCCGAGGCTGGACAGGGCGCGGGCATTGTCGGGCTCGATTGCGAGCGCGCGCTCGGCGGCCCGACTCGCGCGTTCGAAGCCTTCCTCGTTCGGCAGGAACCCCCAACCGGTCTGATTGGTGATCGTTGTGCCGAGCTCGACCCAGGCTTCCGCGTATTCCGGGTCGATCGCGAGCGCCTCGGTCAGTAATTGCGTGGACCTCTGGAAGCCCTCCTCTGTGAAGAGCTGCGCGGCAGCCTTTCCCTGCAGGTAAAGGTCATAGGCGGCTGGGTCCGTCACCCGTGCGTGCGGCAATTCGCCAAGCAGGCTGACCTTCAGCGCATCGACGACCAGAGAGGCAATCTCGTCCTGGATCGCGAAGATATCGTTAAGCTGCCGGTCCCAGGTCTCCGACCACAGGTGATAGCCATCCGCGGCCTTGATGAGCTGTGCCGTTATGCGGATCTGATCGCCGGACTTGCGCACGCTGCCTTCCAGGACATGTGCCACGTTCAACTTTCCGGCAATCTCCGGGATGCCCGCGCCGGAGCCTTTGAAAGAAAACGCGGACGTCCTTGCAGCTACCTGCAGATCGGGGATCTTCGCGAGCAGGTTCAGCAGCTCTTCGGCGAGGCCATCCGAGAAATATTCGTTCTCCTGGTCGGCGCTCATATTGACGAACGGCAATACGGCAATGGACTGAGCCGACGGCCCGGCTGCTTCCGCCGGCGTTCCGGCTGCTTCTGCGGACGGCCCGGCAACCGGTTCTGCGGGCGGCGCGCTTTGCTCGGGTATCAGCCGGTCCGCGATCAGCCCGGCGACGGCGATGAGCAACAGCGCGATGACCGCCGTATTGAGCTTGCGTGCCGTTTCCGCGGTAATCGACGCGTCGCGTGGAACGTCCTTCTCGCGCTTCAAACCTTCCGGCGTGATCTCGTAGGCCCACGAGAACACCATGACGAGCGGAAAGCCGATGAAAAGCAGCAGGACCACGAAGCGGCCGGTCCAGTCCGGCAAGCCAAGCAAAGATACGCCGACATCGGCCACCTGCATGATGAGCCAGCTGGCGACCATGTAGAGCAGCGCGACGCGAAATACGTTGCGACGCTTCAGTTCCGAGAAAAATGACATGCTGGCTTTGGCGTGCGGGTCATCGGTCTATCTTGGAGCAATGCCGCAAATTGTCAATTTTTCAGCGGCTTATGTCAGCCGAGCAGGCCCTCCCGGCGATAGAGGCGCGCACAGATCCAGGTCAGGATGCCGCCGATGAGCAGCGTCCCGCTGACCGACACGGCGACATGCGCAAGGTTGATCGGCTCGTTGCGGATCAGGTCGACAAGCAGCAGGTGCTGGCTGAGCGACGGGATCACCATCAATTCCGTACTCGGCCGGATCTGCAGGATCGAGACGATCAGGATCGGCAGGGTGGGCGCCAGCAGTACGACGCTCACCCAGGTCTGCGCTTCCTTGAAGCTCTTCGTAAACGAAGCCACCAGCGTCATCAGCGAGGCGCCGACGAGTGCGAATGGCACCAGCAGCAGGAAGGCCAGCAGCACGACCAGCGGGCCGAAGTTAGGCGTCATGCCGAGTTCCTGCAGCGGCATGAATTCGAGCACGAAATGGAAGCAGGTCAGGCTCAGGGAGAGCGAGATCGCCATGAAGAAACAGGTGGCGCTGATCTTGCCGAAGATCAGGTGATCGCGTTTGACCGGCAGGCACAGCAGCGGCTCCAGCGAGCCCCGCTCGCGTTCGCCGGCCGTCGCGTCGATCGCGAGGTTCATGCCGCCGGACAGTAAAGCGAACAGGAAAAAGTAGCTCAGCATGCCGAGCAGGATCGCGGACCGGCCGCTCGGCGTGGATACGTCTACCTGGTCGATATTGAGCGGACGCATGACCAGCGGACTGACGCCCCGCATCCTGAGCCGCATTGCCGCCAGCTCCTGGCCGTAAGCGGACAGGGCGCGGGTCGCGCGCCGGGTTTGCCTTTCGGCCGTCGTATTGGCCTGGTCGGTAATGACCTCGACCGTGGCCGGGACCATGTTCGCCAGGTCCTCGCCGAAGTCTTCCGGGATCACGATGACGACGTCGCGCTCGCCAGCGCCGACGCTGGCGATGGCCGCCTCGCGATTCTCCGGGCCTGCTTCAATGTTGATGTTCCGGCTTTGCAGGAACTCGACGAGGTTCGGCGCGTATTCCGCACCGATGACCGGCAGGTTCAGCGTCTCCTCTGCGTTCTCCAGTGACTGGTTCACTGACAGGTTGATGACGAATGCGAACAGGATCGGCCCGAACAGCGGACCCATCAGGAGGGCGGTCAGCAGGGTCCGACGGTCACGAAAATTATCGACGACTTCCTTCAGGAACACGGTGCGGATCGTGCTCATTCCGTCAGCTCCACCATGTCGATCGCCTTGACGAAGGCTTCCTCGAGATCGTCGCAACCGGTGGTATTGCGGATGCCATCGGGGCTGTCGTGTACGGCAACCTGACCGGCCGCAATGATGACGATCTCGTCACACAGCGCCGCCACTTCCTGCATGACGTGGCTCGAGAACAGCACGCAGGTGCCTGCCGCTTTCAGCTGCCGAATGAGATCGCGCAGCGCGCGGGTTGCCATGACGTCGAGACCGTTGGATGGTTCGTCGAGAATGACGTTCTGCGGGCCGTGCACCAGCGAGCGCGCCAGCGACACCTTGGTGCGCTGTCCCTGTGAGAAGCCCTTCGTCTTGCGGTCGGCAAAACCCTGGATGTCGAGCTGCTCGATGACGACCTGTACGCGTTCCTCGATGGTCGCGGGCGTCATGCCGTAGAGCTTCGCGTAGTAAGCGATGTTTTCGCGCGCGGTCAGGTGCGGATAGAGGCCGGAGCCGTGCGGCAGGGTGCCTATCCTGGCGCGGGCGCCGAGCGGATCTTCGACGACATCGACGCCGTCGATCGTCGCCATCCCGGCGTCGGGCTTCAGCACCGTGTAAAGCGTTCTGAGCGTGGTCGACTTGCCGGCGCCGTTGGGTCCGAGCAGGCCGGTGATCCGGCCGTCCTGCGCGCCGAAGGATACGCCCTGCACGGCCTTCACCTCGCCGAAGGACTTGTGCAGCTTGTCGACGACGATCATGGCGACGGCCCCGAGTAGTCGAGGAAAAAAGGCATCGCATGCAGCCGCTCGAGACAGTCGGTATCGAGCGACTCGACGCTGGCCGTTTCGACGAAGTCGCCGATGATCCCGGGCATGCAGCCGCGCGGCGCCAGTCCGTGCCCTTGCCGCTTGCCGGTCAGGTGCAAGGCATTGCCGAGGTCGACGGCCGCCAGGTCCGCGTATGCCGGCGGCGTAATGGGGTCGTCTTCGCCGGACAGGAGCAGCACGGGAGTGTCGCTAGCCACCGGTTCCTTGAAGTGTTCGTCGAGCACGCCTGCGGGCCAGACCGAACACATCGCCTCGAGCGCATCGAGCTGCAACGGGCCCATGTAGGTCGCCTCGAGCTGGTCCTGGGTGATGTTCTCGGCGGCGAAATATGGCGCGTCCTCGGTGCACATGACCGCGTTGTGCATGCCGATATTGATCGTCTCCGACATCGACGACGCAACCATCCGGAACTGCGCGGCCAGCGGCTGGTAGTTGCCTGCGATGGCCTCGTCGACGAGCAGCGGTATCAGCGCGACGGATGACGGATGGTAAAGAAGCAGGCGCAGTGCGGCGGACATCTCGACGTCGCTGAAGCGCACTTCATCGGGCGTGCCGGTCAAGGGATCGGGCATCCGCACCGTGACCGGCTCGGCCGCCAGCGAGGCGCGGAGCGCGTCGAAACGCGGCCCGAGATCGGGGAAACGCTCGTTACACGCCGCATCTTCCGTGCAGCGTTCGAATACCGCATCGAGCGAGTTCTGCGACTCGATCGCGATCGCCGGGCCGAGTGCGATCTGCGGCGCGGCGACACCGTCGATGATGACGCTGCGCGTGGACGCCGGATACCGCCTGAGGAAATGTTGCGCGACGCGGGTGCCGTAGGAAATGCCGTACACGTTGAATTGCGAATAGCCGAGCGCCTGCCGCAACGCCTCGAGATCTTGTACGGCCACGCTGGTCGTGAAATAGCGGGGATCATGCGGCAACGACCCGAGGCAGGACTCGGTTGCCTCGATCGTCTGCTCGCGGGAATAACGGCCCTCGATCAGGTCTTCGTCGATGTCGCATCTGAGCGGGGCCGACTTGCCGGTGCCGCGCTGGTCGAGCAACAGGATATCCCGCGTGCGGCGTACGTCTTCGAAGGCGTTGGCCACGCTGGCGTAGAATTCGACCGTCGACTGGCCCGGTCCGCCGGCGATCGGCACAAACGGATCGGCTTCGGGTTCCAGGCTCAATGCCGGCACGACGGCGACGTGCAGCTCGAGGCTTGGCGAGCCAGGATCGGCCGGATTCTCGGCTCGTTCGAAGGTCCCGCAACGGGCCTTGATGCCCGGAAAACCTTCGGCGGCGCGAATGCGGCAGTCCTCGAGAACCAGGGATGCGGGCGGCCCGCTTTCCTGTGCCGCGGCAGGCAGCCCGGCGAGCACGGCCGCCGTAATCAGCGCGATATTCTTCAATTCGGAGTCCGGTATGACTGGCGCCGCTATCTTTCCGAAAGCCGGCAAATAAGTAAAGGATTATGGCGGGGAGCCGTCCCCGCGATTAGAATAGCGCCCCGTTCGAATAACTGGTCAATTTTTGAGCAATGTCCGCGGAAACGACATTTGACGTCATCGTCATCGGTGGCGGTCACGCCGGCACGGAGGCCTGTCTTGCCGCCGCGCGCGCCGGCGCGCGTACCTTGCTCGTGACGCACAAGATTTCGACGCTCGGCCAGATGAGCTGCAATCCCGCGATCGGCGGGATCGGCAAGGGCCACCTGACCCGCGAGATCGATGCGCTCGGCGGGGCGATGGCCCGCGCGATCGACCGGGCCGGCATCCAGTTCCGCACCCTCAACGCCAGCAAGGGGCCGGCCGTCCGGGCGACGCGTGCACAGGCGGACCGCACTCTTTATCGACGGGCGATCCGGGCAATCCTCGAATCCCAGCCCGGACTGAGCATCGTCGAAGCCTCGGTTGACGACATCGTGGTCGACAATGACCGCGTCTGCGGGGTCGTCACCGAGCAGGGCGAAAAGCTGTCTGCGAACAACGTCGTCCTGACCGCAGGCACCTTCCTTGGCGGCCGAATCCTGTTCGGCCAGACCGAACAGGCCGGCGGCAGGGTTGGCGACCCGCCTTCGATCAGGCTTGCCGAGCGGCTCCGCGACCTGCCTTTCCGGGTTGCGCGCTTAAAGACCGGCACGCCGCCGCGCATCGACGGACGCAGCCTGAACTTCGACGCCATGACCGAGCAGCCGGGCGATGTGCCGACGCCCGTGTTTTCGTTCCTTGGCCGGCGCGAAGATCATCCGCGCCAGGTCAGCTGCCATATCTCGCATACCAGCGAAGCGACGCACGATATCATCCGCGCAGCGCTCGACGAGTCACCGATGTTCAGCGGCCGCATCGAGGGCGTCGGTCCGCGCTATTGCCCGTCGATCGAGGACAAGGTCGTGCGCTTCGCGGATCGCGATTCGCACCAGGTGTTCGTCGAGCCGGAAGGTCTCGATACACACGTCGTGTATCCCAACGGCATCTCCACCAGTTTGTCGCTCGAGACGCAGGAGCGCTTCGTCCGCTCGATGACCGGTTTCGAGCGCGCCGAGATCACGCAGCCGGGTTATGCCATCGAGTATGACTACTTCGACCCGCGCGACCTGAGGCCCACGCTGGAAACGAAATTCATAGCCGGACTCTTTTTCGCCGGGCAGATCAACGGCACGACGGGTTACGAAGAGGCGGGCGCGCAGGGCCTGCTGGCGGGTATCAACGCGGCGCGGCGCGCGGCCGATCATGAATGCTGGTATCCGTCGCGCGACGAAGCGTACCTGGGCGTGCTCGTCGACGACCTGATTACGCGTGGCGTGAGCGAGCCCTATCGCATGTTCACGAGTCGCGCCGAGTACCGCTTGATCCTTCGCGAAGACAACGCCGACTTACGCCTCACGCCGATCGGTCGACGCCTCGGTCTCGTCGATGACGAACGCTGGCGGGTATTCGAGACCAAGCGTGCCGCGGCAGCTGCGGAACAACGCCGGCTCGACCGCATCATGCTGCATCCGGCCAGGCTGACGGACGCTGACCTGGCCGCGGTCGGCGAAGGTTTTCGCCGCGAATGTCGCGCATCCGATTTGTTGCGGCGTCCCGGATTCGATTACCGGGACGTCACGTCCCTGGCCGCAGTGGGCAACGGTTCGTGGCCCGTTGACCTGACGGCCGAGCGTATCCAAGAGGCCGAACTGCAGCTCGAGGTGACCGCCCGTTACGCGGGATACATCGAGCGCCAGACCCGCGAGATCGAGAAACACGCGCAACAGGATAAACTCGCACTGCCCGCGGACCTCGATTACGGGTCTGTGACCGGCCTGTCCAACGAGGCGCGGCAACGCCTCGAAACGGCGCGCCCCGAAACGCTCGGCCATGCCGCGAGACTCGAAGGCGTCACCCCCGCTACGATCTCCCTGCTGCTGATCCATCTCAAAAAGCGCCAGCTGAAGAAATCAGCCTAGCTTCGGTCTCGCGCCACGCATACTGTCGCAATCGGTCGCCGGAGCTGTCCGGGCTGCTCCGGTATATCCGCATTCAGGCGGGGGTATATTGGTGTACGCTTGGATGACTGCCTAACGTGGAGCAGGCAAATGACACTACAGAAAAGACCAGGCGGCAGCATGGCCGCTTTTGTCGCGGCCGGATTCCTGGTAGCAACCTGGGCGCCGGCGCTGGCCCAGGAGGCGGCCGACCAGGAAACGCCGCCCGCGGCGGTGGAAGAAGACGACAGCTGGAAGGACAGGTCGGTTCGCCAGCTGCGTGGCGAGTACCGGGATGCCGAAGAGGCCTTCTACGATGCGTTCAACGCGGTCAACAGCGACGACGAATTCGACATGGACTGCAAAACCGCGCCGGTGCTCGGCAGCCGCAAGCGTGAACGTAAATGCCAGGCCGAGTTTCTCTGGGAATACGAGGCGGAGCTGGGCGAAGAGATGTACCGGCGTTCCTCGACCGGCATCGCGGGAAGTGCAACCACATCGACGGCCACGCTGCAGCGCAAGCAGGAAGCGCTGCGCGTCGAGATGACGAACGCGGTCTCCGAGCATCCCGAGGTCGCAGCGGCGTTCGCAGAGCTGAGGCGCACCAAGCGCAACTACGAACTCAAGATGGCCGAGGACTGAACAAACCCGACGCCGGCGGCCCGGGAATGCGCTTTGCCGGGCGCGCACCATTCGGAACAGTGACCCGATCCACAGAACGGGCGCGGTATTGCGGTATTCTGGAGCCATGATTCGCCTTGCCCTGTTGCTGCTGATGTCGGCCTGCTCGCTGCTCGCATGCGGGGAACGGCCGGACGTATCGCAGGCGATTACCGTCCTGCACCGCGGCAACGGCGAAGAACCCGAATCGCTGGACATCCACAAATCGACGAGTACCGAGGCAGGGCACGTGCAGCGGGACCTCGGCGAAGGCCTGGTCGGTTACACCCGCGAAGGGGAGATCCGGCTCGCCGCGGCCGAGCGCTGGACGCTGTCGGCGGACGGCAGGGTCTACACCTTCGTGCTGCGGCCCGGGGCCCGCTGGTCGAACGGCGATCCGGTCACCGCGGATGATTTCGTCTACAGTTACCGGCGGCTGGTCGATCCCGCGACAGCCGCTTTGTATACGGACTCGATCAACGCGGTCGAGAACGCCGGCGCCATCATTCGCGGAGAAGCCTCGGCCGATGCGCTCGGTGTCGAAGCCATCGGCAGCCATCAGCTGCAGGTGACGCTCTCGCAGCCGGTGCCCTATTTCCTGGCCTTGCTCGCGCACCCGAGCATGTTCCCGGTGCACCGGCCATCGGTCGAAGCGCACGGCGACCAGTACGCGAGGCCCGGCAACCTGGTGTCGAACGGCGCATATCGCCTGGCGTCCTGGGAGATCGGCGCTTATATCGAGATCGAGCGCAACGAACACTACTGGGACGACGCCAATACCGCGATCGACCGCGTCCGCCATTACGTTACGCCGCAGCCCATGGTGGAACTGAACCGATATCGCGCCGGGGAGCTGCACATTACCCGGGCCATTCCGCCGGAACTGTTTCAGCAGATGCAGGAGGAGCGGCCGGCTGAGGTCCGCGTCTCGCCGGCGCTCGGCGTCTATTATTACGGGTTCAACATGACGCGCGAGCCGTTCGCCAGCAACGCGAAACTTCGCCAGGCGCTGTCTTTGGCCGTGGACCGCGAGACGATCGTCAGCATTACGGGCCGCGGGGAGTCGCCGGCGTACAGCTGGGTCCCCGATGGTACGAACAACTACGAACCGCAGGTCTATTCCTGGAGCAGGATGTCCAGAGAGGAGCGCCAACAGCGGGCGCAGCAGCTCTATCGCGAGGCCGGCTATGGGCCGGACAATCCGCTGCGGACGACGATCCGCTACAACACCCATGAAACGCACCGCAAGATCGCGGTAGCGATCCAGTCCATGTGGCGCGACCTGCTCGGCGTCGAGGCGACTTTGCTTACCGAGGACTTCCAGGTGCTGTTGTCGAACATCCAGTCCGGCAACATGGAGATCTATCGACTGAACTGGAACGGCGATTACAACGATCCGCATACATTCCTGACGACGCTCGAAACCGGTAACTCCTCGAATTTCACACAGTATTCGAGTGACGAGTTCGATGGCTTGATGTCCCGCGCCGCAGCCCAGGTCGACCCGACGACCCGCAAGCATTATCTCGAAGAGGCGGAGCAGGCGATGCTCCGCGACTATCCGCTGATTCCGATCTACTTCTACATCAACAGAAGCATGGTGAGCACGGCCGTCACGGGCTGGGGAGACAATGTGCTGAATTACCATTACAGTCAGCACCTCGGTCTCACAGACAATGAATAAATAGGCTTCTGGTGCTGCGTTACGCGCTAATGCGCATCCTGGGTGCGATACCGACCTTGCTACTGGTCATCGGCGTCGCCTTCCTGATGGTGCACGCTGCGCCGGGCGGCCCGTTCGATTCAGAACGCGCGTTGCCGCCGGAAATCGAGGCGAACGTCGAGCGCGCCTATCATCTCGATGAGTCCCTGCCCGAGCAGTTCGGCCGTTACCTCGGCGGGTTGTGGCGCGGCGACTTCGGGCCCTCCTACCGCTTCCGGGATTACACGGTCTCCGAGCTGATCACAGTGTCGCTGCCCCTGTCGATGATGCTCGGCGCGATGGCGATGCTTGTCGCCCTTGCGGCCGGCATCGCCGCCGGGCTCGTTGCGGCCTTGCACCGGAACTCGATGGTCGATCGGCTGATTACCGGCGTCGCGATGATCGGCATTTCGGTGCCGATCTTCGTCATCGCGCCCGTCATGGTGCTGGTGTTCGCGGTATTCCTTGACTGGCTGCCGGCGAGCTGGAGCAGCAGCACAGGCCCCGGCCGCTTCATCATGCCGCTGATCGCGCTGGCGCTGCCGCAGATTGCGTATATCGCGAGACTCACCCGCGCCAGCATGATCAACGTGATGAGCAGCGATTTCATCCGCACGGCGACCGCGCAAGGCCTGTCGACGCTCGAGATCGTGCGCTATCACGCGATCAAGCCGGCCATGATGCCGCTGCTCTCCTACATGGGGCCGACGATTGCCGCGATCCTGACCGGCTCCGTGGTGGTCGAGGAAGTCTTCGGCATACCGGGGGTCGGCCAGCTGTTCATTCGCGGCGCATTGAACCGTGACTACACGCTGGTGCTCGGCATCACCGTGCTGTATGCGTCACTGGTGATCTTCCTCAACCTGATTGTCGATCTGCTCTATGGATTCCTCGATCCGCGGATCCGGGCACGATGAAAGTTGCGACGGCGTCACCGCTGGTACGGCAGTTGCGCAAAAGTCGCATGGTCACGGGCTGCGCGCTGGTCCTCGCGCTGGTCGCAGCGCTTGCGCTCATCCTGCCGTTCATCATCCCGCACTCCTATATCGCGACCGACTTCGACGCCCGGCTCGCAGCGCCGACGCTCGAGGAGATGCACTTGCTCGGCACCGACGAGCTGGGGCGCGATCTGCTGGCGCGAACCTTGCTCGGCGTGCGGGTGACGCTGCTGGTCGCCGTCATCGCCAGCGTCGTCAGTCTCGGACTGGGCGTTATCTATGGGGCGACGGCAGGATTCATCGGCGGCAAAGTCGACGCGCTGATGATGCGGGCGGTCGACGCGCTCTACGCATTGCCCTTCATCTTTCTCGTCATACTGCTGATGGTGGTGTTCGAGCGCAGCTTCTTCCTGATCTTCGTCGCCATTGGCGCGATCAACTGGCTCGACATGGCCCGTATCGTGCGCGGCCAGACCATCAGCCTGAAACACCGCGAATTCGTCGACGCAGCGCGACTGATCGGCTTCTCGACGCCGAGAATCATCCTGCGCCATATCGCGCCCAACCTGCTCGGCGTCGTGCTGGTCTATGTAACGCTGACGATCCCGCAGGCGATCCTTGTCGAGTCGTTCCTGAGCTTCCTGGGACTCGGCGTGCAGGAACCGCAGACGTCGCTGGGTTCGCTGGTCAACGGCGGCGTCAACCAGATGGAGCGGGCGCCGTGGTTGCTGATCGTGCCGGCAACGACGCTGGCCTTCATCCTGTTTTGCTTCAACTTTCTCGGTGACGGCTTGCGCGACATCGCCGACCCGAAGCGGGCGACCCGATGAGCCTGCTCACCGTCGACCGGCTGTCCATCCGTTACCCGGATGCGGATACGGCCGCGGTGCGAGATGTCAGTTTCGCGATGCAACGCGGAGAAGCGCTGGGCATCGTCGGCGAATCCGGTTCCGGCAAGACGCAGACGGCGATGGCTATCATGGGTCTGCTGCCGGCCAACGCGCAGGTCACGGGCAGCATTCGCTTCGAGGACAACGAACTGCTCGGCGCCAGCGAGGCCGCACTCAACGAATACCGGGCCTGCCGGATTGCGATGGTGTTCCAGGATCCACGTTCTGCGCTCAATCCCTACGTTCGGATCGGCAGGCAGCTGTCCAGGATTCTCATTGCGCACAAGCTGTGCGGCATCCGCGAAGCCCGCGAACGCGCGATCGAGATGTTGTCCCGGGTCGGCCTGCCCGATCCGGGTCGCCAGTACAAGGCGTTCCCGCACGAACTGTCCGGCGGGATGCGGCAGCGCGCGATGATCGCCGCCGCCTTGCTCGGCGAGCCGGATCTGCTGATCGCCGACGAGCCGACGACCGCGCTCGACGTCACGGTGCAGGCGCAGATCCTCAGTCTCATCAGCAAACTCCACGAAGAGACCAACAGCGCGCTGCTGTTGATCACGCATGACCTCGGCGTTATTGCAGGCAACTGCGAGCGACTGCTCGTGCTGGACCAGGGCGCGCTGGTCGAAGAGGGCGATACGCGGGACGTCTTCAGCGCCCCGGTCAATGACAAGACCCGGGCGCTCTTGTCAGCCGCGCCGAGCGTCAGGTCACCGGTCCAGGCCGAAGCGCTGCCCGCGGCGGCCGCGGATGTGCTGACTGTCGACAATATTTCAGTCCGCTTTCGCGAACGCCGGGCAGGCCGGGGCGAGTCGCTGAATGCGGTCCTGCCCTTGTCGTTCACGCTCGCCGAAGGCGAGACCATCGCGATCGTCGGTGAATCGGGATCGGGAAAGACCAGCCTGGTTCGCGCCGCCCTCGGTCTCGTGCATCCTGACAGCGGCAGCGTCTGTTTCCTCGGTGAAGCGCTGCCTGCCGACCTCGGGCGGCGCTCCGACAAGACCCGGCGGCGGATACAGATGGTATTCCAGGACCCGCTGGGCTCGCTCAATCCGGCGATGAAGATTGGCGAGATCGTCGCCGAGCCGCTGATCGTCCACGAGCCCGGGGCGTCGCGCGCGGAGCGGCTGGCGCGGGCGGAAGGGATGCTCGACAGCGTCGGGCTCGGGCGAACGCTCGGCGGTCGCTATCCGCACGAACTGTCAGGCGGTCAGGCGCAGCGCGTCGCGATCGCCCGCGCGCTGATCATGCAACCGAAAGTGCTGATTTGTGACGAGGCCGTCGCCGCGCTCGACGGCACGGTCCAGGCCGACATCCTCAAGCTGCTGACGGCCGAGCAGGCGCGCGCCGGCCTGTCGATTGTCTTCATCACCCACGACCTCGCCGTCGTCCGGCAAATCAGCCATCGGGTGCTCGTGATGTACATGGGCAGGCTCTGTGAAATCGCGCCGAACGACGAGCTGTTCCGACGCCCCCGGCATCCGTACTCCAAGGCGCTGTTGTCATCGGTCCCGGTGCCCGATCCCGGGGCGCAACCGGTCGGCGTGCCGCTCACCGGGGAAGCGGCTTCCCTGTTGCAGCCGCCTGCCGGCTGCCCGTTTCATCCGCGTTGCCCGCACGCCGTGGCGGTCTGCGCGGAGAAGATTCCGCCTGCCTTGCCGCAGGACGGCGCGACCGTCGCCTGTCACCGCGCAAAAGAGCTCAACCTCGGCTACTGATCGACTGCGTCGCGCGGCCCGCGCCGCCGGACCGGTCTGCTGCTATTGCGGCAGCGGGATCGGCATCGGCGCGCCGTTGACGCTGAACAGCCCCTGGGCGTACTCGGCATTCATGACGAAATCGTCACCGTCCGGCACGAGGATGCCCATCGCGACCAGCGAACCGGCCTGGGCGTTCATCATCGCCGCCATCTGGTAGATCGGCCCCGGTATGCGCATATCGATCTTGCCGCTCATGCGCAGCAGGATCGTCGACCAGTTGAAGTCATCGTCCGCGTCGTTCTCCGGCACGTTCACCTCGATTTTCGTCGCCACCACGCCCTGCGGCAGCGCGATATCGAGTTTGTCGAGGCGCATGTCGAAGCCTTTGTTGAACAGGGTGCCGAGATCGTCCTCGATCGACGGATACAGGTTGGCGAGCGCTGCTTCCGGATCGTCCGCTGCCTGCGCATCCTGGATGGCGGTGCCGATGGCATTTGCGGATGCTGCATCGGCGCCGTCCAGCGCAAACTCGACGTCGAGGCTTACCTCGCCGACCGCCGGTATCGTCATCGCATTCATCGCGAAGGTGGAATGCGCGTCGACGCGGTCGCCGTCGATGGAGGACTCGCCAGCCAGGACGACGCTGTCGATCGACAGCGGCATGCCGTCATCCACTATCTCCATGCGGCCCATCTCCATTTCGACGGAGCCGACATTGAAGCCGAATTCGCTGCGCGCCTGGTCGGTCTTGAGCGTGATCGCCGACAAGCTGACCATCGCGTCGCCGGCATCGATCCGCCACGGCTTGATCTCGCCCTCGACCGATACCCTGCCCGGGCCGGGATTGGAGACGATTTTCATGTCAGCGCCCTGCCACTCGAGCGTCGCGCCGTCATGTTCATAGGCGCCTGCCTCGAGCAGCAGGTGCGAGTCCGAATCGCCGCCCAGGCCGACCTTGCTGGTCAGGCTGCCGGGCACGTCGAACGGCTGGCCGTTGCCGGGATCGATCTGGAATGTCGACACGGTGCTCGCAAGTCCGGGCGTCAGGGAGCCCCCCGGGAGCGGACCGTGCGCCAGCTCGGTATGGATGATCAACGACGGCAGCTCGGCATTGCCGGTGGCCTGGCGGTACTCCGCCGATGCTTCCGCGAACTGCCCGCCCTCGAGGACGACCCGGTGCGTGCCCTCCGAGGTGAACCAGCCGCGTTCGAATTTTTCCGTCTGGATATTGACGCCCGGGCTGTCACTTTCCGCCCAGTCGATGTTGTCCTCGATATTTTGCTCGGCGAGCCGGCCGACGATGCCGGGCGCGACCAGTACCAGCAGCGCGAGGATAAGCAGCGCTGCGACCAGCCATTTTTTCATGGCGATACCCTGAATCTGCGAAGCGGACGGAGATGCTAGCATGGCTCGCGCATCGTCCGAACCTTCCGCTGGCCGGCGCCGGCCGCAAAAGCGGCTCCGGGCCGGTTTCCGTATGGAAATAGCCGGCGACAGTTACTACCATAGCGCCCTCCTTGAAACAGGCACCCGGCGCCACCACTGCCGGGTCCGGAATCACGTTCGACCGATCATGAATACACACACGAATTTCCGCCGTGGCGCCGCCGCGCTGCTGCTGGTGATGATCTCCGGCATGGCGCTTGCCCAGGGCGACGCCGAAACCGGCCGGGAGCTCGGTTATACCTGCCTCGGCTGCCACGGCATCGAAGGCCAGCGCAATGCCTACCCCTCTTTCCGCGTGCCGCGTCTGGGCGGCCAGAATCGCGAGTATCTCGAGGTCGCGCTGAACGCCTATCGCGCGGGCACCCGTCCGCATCCGACGATGCAGGCGCAGGCGGGTTCGCTCACCGACGACAATATCGCCGATCTGCTCGCCTGGCTGACCAGTTTCGGCGAAGCGGAGGATACGGCTACCGCAGAGCAGGTCGCCGGCGTCGAGGCGGCGCAGATTTGCGTAACCTGTCACGGTGCCGATGGCGCAGCAGTGCAGCCGGCGCCGCCGGTGCTCGCCGGCCAGCACGCAGACTACCTCGTGCATGCATTGCGGCAGTACAAGGACGGCACGCGAAGCGGTAATGTAATGGCAGCGTTTGCCGCCAACCTGTCTGCCGCGGACATGGAGCTGATTGCCAGTTTCTACGCAGCGCAGGAAGGCGTAACGACGCTGAACGAATAAAGACAACCGACAGCCGATTGCGAGGGCTATATGCCCGAATCCAGCCTGAGGATGACCGCGCATGGCGATGGCATCACCGCCATCGACACCGACCTGTTGCGACCCTATTTCGACGCCAGTCACCTGGTCGTCGAAAGCGGACGGGCGGCGTTCATCGACTGTGGCGTCAATGCCAGCGTGCCGCTGCTGCTCGCGGCGCTCCGGAACAAAGACGTCGACCCGGCAGACGTTGACTACCTGTTGCTGACGCACGTCCACCTCGACCACGCCGGCGGCGCAGGACTGCTCATGCAGTCGCTGCCGAACGCCAAAGCGGTGCTGCATCCTCGCGGCGCGCCGCATATGATCGATCCGCCAAAGCTGATCAAGGGGGCGCAGGCGGTGTACGGGGAAGAAGAGTATTTTCGCCAGTACGGGGACATCGTGGCGATTCCGGAGGAGCGCGTCATCGTCGCCGAGGACGGCCAGATATTTTCGCTCGCCGGTCGGGCTTTGCACAGCGTCTACACCGAGGGTCACGCCCGGCACCATCATTGTTTTCACGATCCTGCATCGGGGTCCGTATTTACCGGCGACAGTTTCGGCCTGTCTTACCGCGAACTCGACACCGACAAAGGTGAATTCATCTATCCGACGACAACGCCGGTGCATTTCGACCCGCCGGAGGCCCACAAGGCCATCGACAGGATCATGGGTTTTGCGCCCAGGCAATTATTCCTCACGCATTACAGCCGAATATCCGACCTCGACAGGCTGGCGAACGACCTGCATAGGCGCATCGACGATTTCGTCGACCTCGTGACCCGGCATGCAGACGACGACAACCGGACCGACGCCGTACATGCGAGCATGTACGATTACTTTATCGACGAGATTCGCGAACATGGTTTCACCGGCTCCGACGAGGAGATTCGCGAAGTCGTCGGCAAGGACGTCATACTGAACACGATGGGGCTCGAGTTCTGGCTCGATCACGGGAAATAGAAAGGAGCATCGATGAAAGATTTTCGTGCATTTCGTATCGACCAGCAGGACGACAAGATCGTCGCCGGGTTCACGACGATGAATGTCGACGAACTCACCGACGGTGACGTCGTCGTCAAGGTGAGCCACTCGACCATCAACTACAAGGATGCGCTCGCCGCAACCGGCGTCGGCAGGATCCTGCGCAAGTTCCCCTTGAATGGCGGCATCGATCTTGCCGGCACGGTCGTCAGCTCCGAGTCGGCCGACTACGCCGAAGGCGACCCGGTCCTGGTCAATGGCTGCGGGCTCAGCGAAACCGTGGACGGCGGCTATGCCGAGTATGCGCGCGTGCCCGCCGCCGCGGTCGTGCCGATTCCCGGGGGCATGAGTGCCGCCGAGACGATGCAGATCGGTACCGCCGGGTTTACCGCAGCGCTCGCCATTCACCGCATGGAGCAGAACGGACAGCTGCCGGAAAACGGGCCGGTCGTCGTCACCGGCGCGACCGGCGGCGTGGGCAGCATCGCAATCGACATGCTTGCTGGCCGCGGATACGAAGCGGTCGCGCTGACCGGCAAAGCGGAGCAGGCGGATTACCTGCAAAGCATCGGCGCAAGGGAGGTGCTGGTCCGCGCCGAGGTCGATTTCGGCAAGCGGCCGATGGAGCGGGCGCAATGGGCCGGCGCCATCGACAATCTCGGCGGCGAGGCGCTGACCTGGCTGACCCGCACGGTGGACTACGGCGGCAACATTGCGAGCATCGGACTGGCGGCCAGCCACGAGCTCAACACGACCGTGCTGCCCTTCATCCTGCGCGCAGTGTGCCTGCTCGGGATCAATTCGGTGGACACGCCGCGCGACCTCCGGCTGGCCGTATGGCAGCGGATAGGGGCCGACCTGAGGCCGCGCCATCTCGACAAGATTGCCGCAAATACCATCACGTTCGACGAACTTCCCGGTGCTTTTCAAGCATTTATCGACGGCAAAGTCACCGGGCGAACTGTCGTGGAGATCGGCGGCTAGTTATCCACAGGACCCTGCCGGGTCATTCTGCCCAGATTCGCGCCCACGCCCGGCCGAGGGCGCGGTCCTCGAACTCGAACGGCCGTAATTCGCTCGGTATTGCCTTCCAGTGTGGATTGCCGACTTCGGCGACCGCGTGCGTAAACACGTAGTTCGGTTCCCAGCCCATCCGCAGGTCGGCGATGACCAGCTGCCTGTCCTCGACCTCGACCCGCAAAAAGTCGCGCGCAAACCAGCGCAGGCGCGCCACCGAGGCGATGCCGGATGCCGCCTGCAGGGAAACCGTGTCCGACGGATAGGCTTCGAAGCGCATGGCCGGCTCGTCGACGAGCAGGGAATCGAAGCCTTCCAGGTAACCATCGTCTGTCAGCACGACCACCCGCCATAGCAGCGTGGTGAACGGCGCCGGCGTAGAGAACATCGGCCTGTCTTCGAGGCCGAGTCCGGCAAGGGCGTCTCGCGCGTTGTCCTCGATGATCAGCTTGGCGGTCCACGACCAGCCGATGTAGAGCGTCGCCAGCATCAGGCCGGCAACGAGCGCGCGGGTCTTCGGCTTTGCGATCGTCCATAACATACCGAGGAGCAACGGCAGCGTGTAGAGCGGGTCGATGATGAACAAGGTGGACCACATCTCCGGCGGGCTGGGGACGGGCCAGAACAACTGTGTCCCGTAAACCGTGTGCGCATCGAGCAAGGGGTGCGTGAGCAGGGTCAGACTGATGGCCGCCAGCCAGCGGGCCGGCGCAGCGCGAACCGGCGCCCACCAGCGTCGTAACGCAAGCCACAGGAAAACCGAAAAGGGGGCCAGCACCAGCAATGAATGGCTGAAGCCGCGGTGATAGGTAAAATTCGCGACCGCGTCGCCGTAGTCGATCAGCACGTCGAGGTCGGGCAGGGTGCCGAGCATGGCGCCGGCGAGCATCGCCGTGCGCCGCTGGCCGGACGGCGCGCAGGCGCCGGCAACGCTGGCGCCCAGTACAGCCTGTGTCAACGAATCCAAGGGAAGGTATTTTCCTGCTTGCAGAGCCGAACAGGGATTGTAGCCGCAGAAGGCCGCGCGCAGCGACCGCCGCTTATTTATAATTGCGCGAAACGTCCAGGCAGAACGGAGCCCGAAATGAACAGACTTTTTCTCGCGCTGCTGGCAGTTGCCGTCTCGATGCCGGCCATCGCCGAAGATCCCGTCGCGCCGGAGTCCGCCGGGTTCGCGGCGGATCGCCTCACCAGGATCGACGCTGTGATCGAGCGCGACATCGAGAACCACAAGCTGTCGGGCGCTGTCGCCCTCGTGGCGCGCGACGGCAAGATCGTCTATCACAAGGCCTTCGGGTATGCGGACATCGACGATCGGCGCAGGATGAATACCGACTCGATCTTCCGTATCGCATCGATGACCAAGGCGATCACCAGCGTCGGCGTGATGATGCTCTATGAGCGCGGCCATTTTCAGCTCAATCACCCGATCTCGATGTACCTGCCCGAATTTGCGAAGCCGCAGGTGGCCGTGGCGTTCGACGAAGACGGCAACGTGACCGAGACACGACCGGCAAGCCGCGAGATCCGCATCGTCGACCTGCTGTCGCACTCTGCGGGCATCAGCTATGGCGCATTCGGCGGCCGGCTGAGTCCGACCTACCGCAGTGCGGAAATCATCGACGGCCTGACGACGGCGAATGCGACGGTCGACCAGACGATGAAAGTGCTCGCCGAGCAGCCGCTGCTTTTCGATCCCGGTGAGCGCTTCGAGTACGGACTGAATACGGACGTGCTCGGCCACCTGATCGAGGTCGTGTCCGGCCAGTCGCTCGACCGCTTTTTCGAGGACGAGATTTTCGGACCCCTCGGCATGGACGACACGCATTTTTATTTGCCGGGGGATAAAGCCGAGCGGCTCGTGACCCTGTATTCCGACGAGGGCAGCCTGCAGCCGTCGAGCGGCACGAACGGCGTCATCACGGTCGATCCGAATTACCCGGTCAATGGCGCCAGGACCTATTTTTCCGGTGGTGCCGGACTGTCGTCGACGGCTTATGACTATTCGCGCTTCGTGCTGATGCTGCTGAACGACGGCGAACTCGACGGCCGCCGCCTGCTTGGCAGGAAGTCGGTCGAGCTGATGCGCTCCGCGCGTGTCGATCTCGACGGCGATGGCGACGCCGACTTCGGCCTCGGCTTCCAGGTTACCGGCGATCTTGGTCAGGAAGGGGAGCTCAGCTCGCCATCCGCCTATGCCTGGGGCGGGGTGTTCAATACCTCGTACTGGATCGACCCGGAAGAACGGCTCGTCGCGGTTTTCATGTCGAACGTGCTGCCTTACAGGACGGATATCCGGGCGCGCTTCCGGACGGCCGTCTACCAGGCGCTGAAGTAAGCGCGGCCCGCCGCACGGAAGCCGATTTGGGAATGCCCGTCGACCTGATTTAGAATCCCGCTCCCGGGAAATTTTAATGAAGATTAAAATTTCAGGCTGAAGTTATTGATTTGAGGTGATTTATGAGCGCGGGAGCCCGATTCCGCGAAGCCCTCGAGGCTGAGATTCCGCTGCAGATCGTCGGCACGATCAACGCCTATTCGGCGCTGCTCGCCGAGCAGGCGGGGTTTCGCGCAATCTACCTGTCGGGTGCCGGCGTGGCCAATGCCTCGTTCGGGCTGCCCGATCTCGCGATGACGACGCTCGGCGACGTCTGCGAAGACATTCGTCGCATCAGCTATGCGACCGAGCTGCCGCTGCTCGTCGATGCCGACACCGGCTGGGGCGGCGCCTTCATGATCGGCAGGACGGTGCGCGAGATGGCCAGGGCCGGCGCGGCCGGCTGCCACATCGAAGACCAGGTCGGCGTAAAACGCTGCGGACATCGACCCGGCAAGGCGCTCGTCGAGACGGCGGAGATGTCCGACCGGATCAAGGCCGCGATCGACGGCAGGGCGAACGAAGACTTTGTCGTCATGGCGCGAACCGACGCGCACGCCGTCGAAGGGCAGCAGGCCGCGCTGGAGCGGTCGGCGGCGTACGTCGAGGCGGGCGCAGACATGATTTTTGCGGAGGCGCTGACGACGCTGGACGAGTACCGGCAGTTCACGTCGGCGATCGACGTGCCAGTGCTCGCCAACCTGACCGAATTCGGCAAGACGCCCATGTTCGCGACAACGGAACTCGCAGAGGCCGGTGTCCGGATGGTCCTTTATCCGCTGTCGGCATTCCGCGCCATGTCGCGGGCGGCCGAGAACGTCTATCGCGCTTTGCGCGAAGATGGCACGCAAAAATCTGTCGTCGATAGCATGCAGACGCGTGACGAGCTGTACGACGTGCTCGGGTACCACGAGTACGAAGACAAGCTCGACGAATTGTTCGCCGAGAAAGGACTGACGGACCGGCAAGACTGAAGGCATTCGGAGAACAGGAATGAGTGCAAACAAGAAGACCGGTGGCCTGGCCGGCGTTACCGCTGGTACGACAGCGCTGTGCACCGTCGGCAAGGAAGGCGCGGGGCTAACCTACCGCGGTTATGACATCTATGATCTTGTCGACGGAGCGTCGTTCGAGGAGGTTGCCTACCTGCTGCTGCACGGCAGGCTGCCGACGCGCGCGGAGCTCGACGCCTACATCGACAAACTCAAATCGCTGCGCGGGCTTCCCGACGACCTGAGAAAGGTCCTCGAGATGATCCCGGCGGATGCGCACCCGATGGACGTGCAGCGCACGGGCGTCTCGTTCCTCGGCAACATCGAGCCCGAGGGCGACTTCTCCAACCAGGCCGATACGGCGGACCGGCTGCTCGCCTGCTTGCCGTCGATCCTCCTTTACTGGCATCGCTTCCACACCGATGGCCAGCGCATCGAAACGGCAACCGACGATGACGGCGTGGCGGGGCATTTCCTGCATATGCTGCACGACCGGCCGCCGAGTGAACTGCACCGCAAGTGCCTCGATACGACCCTGATCCTTTATGCGGAACATGAATTCAATGCCTCGACATTTGCCGGTCGCGTCATCACCGGCACCCTGTCGGACATGCACTCGGCGGTGACGGGCGCGATCGGCGCCCTGCGCGGGCCGCTGCACGGCGGCGCCAACGAGGCGGCGATGGAGCTGATCCAGAAATT
>JABAOH010018274.1_pt1 | contig 66745 bp, 48 predicted proteins | sample 7062181 | NCBI WGS metagenome assembly JABAOH01 (sample SAMN14538630, study PRJNA623070) | marine sediment metagenome | biome: marine biome [ENVO:00000428]; feature: marine pelagic biome [ENVO:01000023]; material: deep marine sediment [ENVO:00002113]; isolation source: pool of 5 deep marine... | reverse complement strand
TTCCACCAGTATGTATCAGTTACTGAAGACACAGCCGAGGTAAATTTATTATATCCCACCAAACCAACCAATGATAATTGAGGTTTCAAGCGATAGCCAACATCCAGGCCAACCATCAAACCGCCGTCATAGAGATTTCTAAAATTCCGGATCGGGTAGGTTCTTCCTATATGTAGACTCAGGCACCACCTACGCTGGGGTGTGTGTACAATAATTTCAGAAGATACACCCCCCAGTATCTGACCATTCAGTTTAAATGAAAAATCAAAATTCCCTTTGGCACAGATTCTTGATTGCCTTCTTACATCATCTGTTACAATATCCTCTCTATCTTTGCAGGTTTCAAGATATTTACAATCAATGGTGATTAGTTTCTCTTCTTTTGGTCGGAGCGGTATATTTTTAAGATCGGGAACATTAGCGGTGAACTGCCATGAAGCTGGTCTGGGCTCAATAATAATAGCACCGACAGCATCAACATCCAAAATATTCTTGATGTAAAACGAAACCGGAGCAGGTGTTGGCCCAACTGTGGGTACACTGTTAAAATTATTTTGAGCCTTATTATCATAAGTTGCGCACTCATCAGAGATAATCTCAACAATCACACAAAAATGGTTAATGCCGGCAAATGCAGGGGGAACTGAAGTCAAATCCCAAAGTACCTCTACTTCATCGGTAAGGCCCGCGCCCAAAGGAGGACGGCTTGCCGTGTGAATATGCTGTTCATTGGCCAAATCGATAACACCTGTGAAAGGGACATATGAAAAACGAACCTGGAATGATCCTGAAGACACATTTCCGGTGTTTGTAATCCGGGCAAAGAGATGATTATCGGATTTTCCGATGGATGGTTCATCGGGTTCCTGGATGCCGTTGCCGTTGTTATCACACCAGACGTCTGGGGTCTGCCAATATGGATGCGAGGGTGGAGATAGAAAATAGCCCCACGGTGTGATGGAGAGATTGGAAGTGGAAAAATGAGGCAATAAGACTTGTTGAATGCGACGTCGGCAAACACTGCAGAAGTTGACGCCGAGAACTCGCATCAGACATGTTCTTACCGGACGGTAAATACCGCAGCGATGATAACTCCCTCCTTCATAGGTTCCAATGATACCTTCCCAAGATGCCGGAGGCTGTAAAGCGGCGTTGGTGCAGTCCGATCTATTCCAAGTGGGGATCGGGGTAGTGGCAAGAATCAGGTCATACCACTTAACATCGGCCCGGTTGGTCTGGATGGTAAGGTTAGGTCGACTGGGTTCACTTCCGGTATAGGTGTCTGAAGCGCCATACTCATATTCGTCTCCTAGTCCTCCAACAGCATGTCCCAACTCATGTAAGACGATGCTGGTAAAATTTGTTCCCGTTGAAGAAAAGGTAATATTACTGCTGGCACATCCTCCGTGCTCTGTGTCGTTTACCAGCACAACAATAAAACTCCAGTAAACTGTTGCACTGTCGGCCGTGCTCTGAACCAGTAGAATATTGGAACTCCAAATACATCGCCTGACTCCATTACAGTAAGAGGAATCCAGGTATGTGGCCCTGGTAATCGGGGGGGTGGCACACGGTTTGTCTGCTCCTGATTCATTGGAGGCGATATTCACTCGGTAGAAATTTACCGCTCCACCGCAGTGCCCAAACGAAACATTGGCATTAAACGCATTCACCACTTGCTGAACTTGGGTCTCAAAAGTAGCGATATCATGAGACTGGTAACCGTCTCCCATAATAACTATATTGAACCTCTGGGCATCCGGGCCATTGTCCTGGATCTTTGTGACACTTAATACAGTGCCGTCACCGGTATCTGCTAATATAGATAGGGGAAAAAGCAGCACCAACAAGCAAACGCCAGCCAATAAAAACTCATATTGTTTCTGTTGGTTCATTTTGAGCCTCCTTTTTTCTTTAAATCAAAGAATCCTAACTCTTCGCGTTTCTGTTTTTCAAAGGGAAGTGTCTTATATCCTGGGGCAGGACGGGTAAAACGAATAAAACGGGCTTCAGGCGCTGCTGAAATAATAATTGAAAAAACTATCTCTTTATGCTCGATCAATTTGCTTTTCAAGTGCCCGGGACGTTCGGGGTCTTCATATTCAAGTAATGTGGTGGTTGGATCAGGCATATTCGATCGTAATACAGATTTTTTTTCACTATTCAACAATTCGAAAAAGTAACCGGTGGGATTTTTTTTCTCTTCTAGAATTTGTTCTTTAATGGTGACAGGGATTACCATCTGAAGTTTTTTGACTTTCAGCAAATGAAATGCCCCATTTTGATACTTAATGGTTAATCGAAACGCTGGCTCTGGTTTCGAGTTCATTTGGCCGGAAATAAGCTCCGTGCCCACTAAAAGGCAAAAGATGATGCATACGATTGCAATCTGCCTAAAAGTGAGGGCTGAAGCAAAAGTAAATGTTCTTTTTTTCTTACACATTTATCTTATCCTCCTTAAATTTGAATTTTCTGTGGAATCCACAGCGTTTTTTATTTTATAACTTTCCTTTTCATTCATTCTTTTACCAGTTGGATGAATTAGAACGGATGCATTCGGTAAAAGGGGATATTATGTCTAATTAATTTTGGTATCATAGTTCTCATTACTATCCTCTCAATATCCATGAGTAAGACTCATCTGTTAAAAATAGCATAATATTCCGATTTTTGTTCAACTTTTATAATAGTTGATATTTTTTTTTTAAAATGCTGAATTAGAGAGGGTTTTAAAATGTCAATTTTTATAAAGATTGATATTTACTGCCATGAAAATACCTTTTGCCTCCGGCGGCCAGGGGGGTTCTTTTCGAGAAAACCACCCCCCTGGACCCCCCGCAAAAGCTTTTGTTTATTTTTGAAATTAAAATTACTGTTACCAGTTTCAAAACATTGACAATCCCTGATAAAATTAGTAGTATATATTACTACAAATGATTTATAAGAGGTACTAAATGCGAGTTTTGTTTTTGCATGCAGATCGTTTTTCGTACGAGGTTACTGGAGAAACATCCATTACCAAACAACTGGATCCCATTCCTCCTGAGATGCTCAAAGGAAATGCCGATAACGTATTGGTATGTATGATTTCAATTGAAAAAGGAGACGGAGATACCCTGCAAGGAGTGGTGGACAAAGCCGCTGCCGATATTGCTGATCAATGTGAAAAAGTGGACAGCAAAAATGTTTTTCTTTATCCCTACGCCCATCTTTCGCCCACATTAGAAACGCCGCGAACAGCGGTAAAGATTTTAGACCAACTTGCCGTGTCTCTGTCCGGCCTTAATAAATTTACAGTTTACCGAGCGCCGTTTGGTTTTTATAAGAGATTTGATATAAAGGTTAAAGGCCATCCGTTATCTGAATTGGGACGTACCATTCGTGTGGAAGAAGGAGAAAAAGAAAGCTCCGGTTTAAAAGCGGAAGAGGAGAAGATCAGTGAATGGCTGATCATGACCCCGGATGGTAAGGTTACCAGCGCGGATGATTTTAATTTCCAGGAACATCGGCTGTTTAAGACGTTTTTCGATTATGAAACCCAGGGGTCACGCCTCTCAGAGGAAGCACCGCCCCACATACGGCTGATGCAGGAGCATGAACTGGTGGACTATGAACCCGCATCGGATGCAGGAAACTTCAGGTGGTATCCCAAAGGGTATGTGATGAAAAAAATCCTGGAAGAACAGATCAATGCCGTGCTCAATCAGTATGGCGCCATGCAAGTGGAAACGCCGATTATGTATAGTTTAAATCATCCGGCACTGGCCAAGTACCTGGACAAATTTCCGGCACGGCAATATACCGTCAGTTCGGACAAATCCGAGTACTTTTTAAGATTCGCCGCTTGCTTTGGGCAGTATTTGATGAAGCATGATATGCAAATCAGCTACCGGCAGCTTCCCATTCGTCTTTATGAGCTCACACACTTTAGTTTTAGACGTGAGCAAACCGGTGAATTGGTGGGGCTCAAACGCCTTCGTGCCTTTACCATGCCGGATATGCATACGCTGTGCGCCGACATTCCCCAGTCCATTGAAGAAATGCTGAACCAGGTTAAACTATGCCTGGAATGGATGGATAATTTAGGTTTTAAGCGAGATGAATATGTGGTGGCCCTTCGAGCTGTAAAGGGATTTTATGAGGAGAATGGCGATTATGTAAAGAGGATTGCTGAATATTGCGGTACCCCTATATTGATCGAATTATGGCCGGAACAATATTTCTATTTTATTACCAAATTCGAAGTCAACTGCGTGGATAGTCAGGGTAAAGCAAGTGCACTCAGTACGGTTCAAATCGATGTAAAAAACCCGGCGGATTTCGGTATCACCTACATTGATAAAAATTCAGAACCGCAGCATCCCATGATGCTTCATACCTCTGTTTCCGGTTCCATTGATCGTAACCTTTATGCGCTTTTGGAGCAGGAAGCCATCAAAATGAAGAAAGGACAGAAAACAAGCTTCCCCTTTTGGCTGTCTCCCACCCAGATACGGCTCATTCCCGTGAAAGACGATCATTTACCCCATGCGCTGGAATTGGCCAAAAAATTGCCGGGACGAATCGATATCGACGATAGAAGTGAAACGGTTAGTAAACGAATACGAATGGCGGAAAAGGAATGGATACCATTGATTATCGTATTGGGTGATAAGGAAATCGACTCTGATACATTGCCGGTGCGAATCCGGGGCAAGAAAGAAACAGAGAACCTGACGGTTGAGCAGGTGTGTGAATATTTTGATGGGGAAATGAAGGGTAAGGTTTTGCGGCCGTTAAATTTACCGATGTTGGTTTCCCACCGCCCGCAGTTCAGGGGCTAGTGTTCAGTAGGCAGTAGGCAGTTGGCAGTTGGCAGTAGGCATTAGGCATTAATTATAAAAGTGAAATTAAAACTTGACCATTCCTTTTTGTTAAGCGGCCTGGTGCTTATGGTGGTTTTCTTTTTTTATATTTATTCGCTTGAATTATATTCGCCGCCGCAGCCTGTTGGCAAGGAGGCTTCCCTGTCGGCGTTTTCTGCTGCACGGGCCTTTGAGCATGTAAAAGCCATGTGTCAAAAACCCCATTCAATGGGTACAAAAGAGCATGCACGGGTAAAGAATTATATTGTGAATGAAACCCGGGAACTGGGTTTGGAGACCGAGATTCAAACCACCACTTCGTTACTTGAATTCCGAAGGGTCACAGCCGGGCAAGTACATAACATCATTGCTGTTTTAAAAGGCAGCGGTTCTCCCGGGACTGATTCCAAAGGAGTATTAATTGCGGCGCATTACGACTCGCAGCCCCATACCCCGGGGGCGGCGGACGACGGAGCTGCGGTGGCTGCCATGCTGGAAACCGCCAGGGCACTGAAACATTCGCCTTCCCTTAAAAGCGACATCATATTTTTATTTACCGACGCTGAAGAAGTCGGACTCCTGGGGGCCAAAGCCTTCATGGCTGAGCACCCTTTAAACCAGCAGGTGGGGATTGTGCTTAACCTGGAGGCCCGCGGTAATTCAGGTCCCAGTGTTACTTTTGAAGTCAGCCCGGAGAACGGCTGGATCATGCGGGAATATGCAAAGGCGGTTCCTTACCCGGTTGCCGCTTCTATCATGTATGAAGTGTATAAATTAATGCCCAACAATACGGATTTTACTGTTTTCCGGCGGGCCGGATTACCTGGTTTCAACGCTGCTTTTATCGACGGTTTTGTCAGTTACCACAGTATGACCGATTCGCCGGAAAACCTGGACCTGGGAAGCTTACAGCATCACGGCAGTTACATCATAAATATTGCCCGTCATTTTGGCAACCTGCCGCTGGCCCACACCAAAGCCGGGGATGTCACCTTCTTTAACCCCATCGGTCACTGGCTGGTCCAATATCCCAATTGGCTGAATTTGCCGCTGGTGGTTGTGATCCTGCTGCTTTACTGGGTTTATGTTTCCCTGGGAATTAAAAAACAGCGTCTCTCTTTGAAAGGCATCATGGTTGGGGTTATTTCTTTCCTGGTCATTCTGGCTGTGGTTTGTGGTATTGCCTGGATTATTCAACGTTTGATTCACTCGCTTTATCCCCATTATGCCCATTTTTACATGCATAATTATTATAATGCCTGGTTCTATTTTGTGGTCTTTATTGCCGTCAGCGTAGGAGTATTTATTGGTCTCTATAATATCTTGTTTTCCAGGCAAAAAATAGAAAACCTATCCGCCGGTTTTTTGACCATTGCATTAATCTTAATGGTTTTCCTTTACTTGTTTATGGAGAGCGGGACGTATGTAATGATTGTTCCCTTAATGTTCAGTTTAATTGGCGGTACAATTTGTTTTAAATTCCAGTTCTCGGAAAAGGACAAACCCTACTTTTTTGTCCTGGTGCAATTGGCAGCGGTTCTTCCTATTATTGCCATGTTTGCACCGATGGTGAAAATGCTGTTTGTGGTGTTTAGTCTGAAATTTGTCTTGCCCGGGGTTATACTTTTTACCCTGGTGCTGGGGTTCCTTCTCCCTCAATGGAAGACATCGTACAATACGGGTAAATGGGCTTTGCCTGTAATGGCTATATTGATGGGTATATTGTTTTATTGGGGCGGGGATTCTTTCTCTGGTTATGACAAGAAACAACCCTTGCAGAGCAATGTCATGTATTGTCTTGATGCTGATTCGGAGCAACAAAAAGCCTTATGGGTTTCAAAATACCCGGAACCCGATAAATGGAACCGGCAATTCTTTCCCAAACCCAGGAAAGAACCGTTAAAAGAGATTTATCCCCCTGAGATCAGAAAACGACCAGTACTGAAAAATGACGCTCCTGTTGTGGGGATACATGTGCCTTGCTTAACCCTGCTGGAGGATGCTACAGAAAGCGGTTTAAGAAGATTGCGTTTCAATCTTTCCTCGCTCCGGCAGGCCCCTATCATGGAGTTGATCATCAATAAGAATGCCGGTATTTCCAGGATGGAACTGGATGGGAAACCGGTAAAGGATGCGAAGATTTTTAAACCGGGGAAATCTAACTATTTCCGAATTATCTATTACGGTGTTTCGGATAAAGGCATTGATGTGGAGTTGGAGTGCCAGGAAAATCGTAAACTCAACATCATCGTGGTGGAAAAGAAATTGGGGTTACCGGATTTGCCTGGAATTCAGCCACTGCCTGAGTTTATTATCCCGGATACCGATTATGAGAGTTTCATGACGTTAGTGAAGAAGACCTTTGTGCTGTAGCTTTTACAATCTATCTGCACCGCCTCCAGTCGGTATCGTGGTAAATGAATTCAAGCTCATTCCACAAATCATTCATGTCACAGGTCATAATGACAAGGTCTTGTTCCTTCTCGTCCATGTCCTTCACATAGTCCGGGATGAAGAGTTCCTCCCGGAATCCAAGTTTCCTGCACATTTTTCGTGCGTTAATTTGAGGTCTCATCATCTTTGCGACAATTTTCTCTAACTTATGCTCCGCGGCAAGCAGGTAAAGTTCTCTTATCATAATCATTCCCAGCCCTTTATGCTGATATTCCCGGGATACCACCACCCTCATCTCGCCCTGACTTCTATGCCAGTCATCGATGCCCAATTCAAGCACACCGATGGCAATAATATCATTGTCACGTAATGCGATAATCCGGACAGCTTTTCCTTCTTCAACAGCCTTGATACGTGTTTCCACCAGGCTCCTGTTGGTGACATCAATTTTCAGGTATTTTCTGTCCTCATAAGGAAGCGAGCGGTAGAATTCCATTAATTTATCGATATCGGTAGATCTTAACGTTCTTATGGTTAATTTGGCCCCATCTTTTAACGTCTCTGTTTTTTTCAAAATAATCACCTCCTGCCTTTATATTTTAAATGAAAAACAGAGATTTTCAACTGATGGGGCAATTTTTTTAATTAATCGTGGCAGCTTTCTCCTCGGTGCCTGCTACACCCATGCGAACTTTGGCTTCCTTAATAATCTCTTTGAACCCTTTCTCTTTTTCCCCGGGAGGCAGGTTCTTTGCTTTTTGATTGTAATACAATTGCTGTAAGTATTTAAAAGCATTGGAGCCTTCGTCGAAATTGGACAGCACAAATGCATCAGCGAAATATTTAATGCCTTTATCGATATCTTTCTTATATACCAGTTTACCGATTGTCATTGCGGTTTTAAGTTTTTTGCCGGTTTTATAAGCCAATTCAAAGTAATGGATGGCTTTATCCTTACTGCCTTTCTTGTAATATAATGTGCCTAAAAAGTTGGCAAATCGTTCGTTGGGAGTGTTTTCATCAAATATTTTCTCAACGATGGCAATGGCATCATCCAACCTATTTTTTTTAAATAATTGACCCGCCAAAGAAAACACCATTTTGGCAGAATTCTCCGATTTATCCAGAATATAGGCGTCAAGTGCTTTTTGTGCCGCTTCTTTAAGCGTATCGGCGTTATCTTTTCCCCGGGAAAACAAAACCATCGCCTGGATCCTGTAACCAGTTGCAATATAATACGTTTTGTAAGTTTCTACAAATTGCTCTAATTGTTCTTTCTCCAGGTTTGAATTTTTTGCCTTATTGATGACCCATTGGGCAAGGTCAATCATAGAATTGGCATAATCATAGGCTTTGGACAGCTCCTTTTGTGATGCCTGGTAAGAACAGGCAAGAACATAGAATATAAGAAGTTTGTTGGTGGGGGCTAGCTCTTCATATCCCAGTGCCTTTTCTCCATATTGAATGGCTTCATCATAATTCCTGGTCTTGAAAAGTGTATCCGCAAGCTGTATATGGATGAATTTTATGTATTCATCTTTTTTTTCACCATACTCCTGTTCATATTTTTTAAGTAATTGTATTTTCACTTCAGGATCTTTTTCGGACACAGCTTGAATGTATAATTCCCGGCTGTCCTGGAGGGCTGAAAACACGAAAACCCAACCCACCAGGAAGATGATGCCAATTAATACAACTTTTTTCTTCATTCACGGCCTCCTTTTGCAGCTGTTAATTGTATTGCAGCAAACTACCCTTATATAATAAATAAGAAGTACATTTTTGTCAACTCTCAAAGGTAAAAAAGTCAGGAGCACGTTAAAGTCCTGGAAGCACGAAATTGCTCAAGAAGCAAACGAATCCAACGAGCCCTTTTTGGTTCCGGCTCGGCTGGCTAAGGGGCAGGTAACATTTTTATGATATCACAACATGAAGCCTATGTAAAAAGGTTTTGCAGCATTGAAAAGGTAACGTATTTATAGATTTACAGCTAAGACCCGGTGTGATATATAAATAAACCCAAACTGACGATAATCTCTCTGTGCTTTTTGCCATACTCCTCATGTCTCTGTGCTCTACGCTCTACGCTCTACGCCCATATCCCTGTCAATCATTCTTTTTATTTCAACCATGAATAGTGTGGAAGACAATAATGGAATATAGGAGAATCCTATGATTATTGAACGATTTGAGCAGCAAGTAAAAAAGTATCCTGATGAATTAGCTGTAAAAACCGAAAAAGGTTCGGTAACATACAGCGAGCTTAACATGCTTTCCAATCGAATTGCCAACAAAATAAACGCAATATCGCAGTCGAAATCCGGCAGGTCCAACAGGAACAGCAAAGGGAATATCGGGCTGTTAATGGACGATGCCCTGGCGATGATCGCCTCCATTTTAGGGGTTTTAAAAGCCGGTCATGCCTACGTGCCGTTGGTGGCGGATTTTCCCGGGAGACGCATCGGTTTTATCATGGATCATGCGGAAATTGGGATTCTTATCACGGATCAAACCAATAAACACCGGTTACCCGGAGCGGCAAATAAAAAAGATATTTGTTTTGTAATGATCGAAGAAATCACCGGGGGGACGCCGGGGGACGCCGGGGATACGTTAGTGTTTAGCCGGGAAGTGTGCAGCGACGGCAATGCATATCTATTGTATACGTCCGGGTCCACTGGGCTTCCTAAGGCCGTGCGGCAAACGCACCGGAATATTTTGCACTTTATCGACCGGTTTACTGAAAACCTGGATTTAACATGCCAGGATAAATTCACCTTATTCTCTTCTTTTAGCCATGATGCGGCGGTAATGGATATCTATACCTCCCTGTTAAACGGGGCTGCGCTTTTCCCCCTGGATTTAAAGAAGGGGGGGATATTCGAGACATTGCCCCAATGGCTCGATGAAGAAGAGATAACGGTCTGGCATTCGGTTCCCACGGTTTATCGTTATTTTGTTTCCAGTTTGGCGGCTGCGCCGGACCTTTCCCTTCTTCGTTATGTAGTCCTGGGGGGTGAAGAGGTGTTAAGGAGCGATATCGAGAAATTCCGTTCCTTTTTCCCCGGGTGCCGGTTATACAATCTATATGGTCAGACCGAGTCCACTTACAATTCGGGGCAGTTTTTCGAAGCCGGTTCCAGCCAGGCTGTGGGTGGAGGAACCGTCACCCTGGGAGATGAGGTGGAGGGTACGGAAATCGTGGTAGTGGATGAAGAAGGCAATGAGGTGGAACCCCTCGAGGTAGGGGAGATCATATTGATCAGTGAGTATGTGTCCCCGGGGTATTGGCAAGATGAGGCGGGCACCCGGGAGAGATTTACCCGGATGCCGTCGGGTGAACGGGTCTATTTTACAGGAGATTTGGGTCGTCTTTTAAGGGATGGCAAGATCGAATTTCTGGGAAGAAAAGACAACCAGGTGAAGATAAGGGGATATCGTGTCGAATTGGGGGAGATCGAGAGCGCGGTGATGCAGTATGATATGGTTACCCAGGCGGCAGCCATTGCCGTAAAAAATCCCTCGGGGGAGCAATTTATCGCCGTTTATTTTGCTGCCAGGAAGAATATCGATTTGAACTCCTTAAGGGAATTCTTAGAGGAGAGATTGCCGGATTATATGATTCCTTCTTATTTCAGGCAGTTGGAGAAATTACCGGTCACGGTTTCCGGTAAAATAGACAGGAAGTCCCTCCCGGCAGCGGACCTGGCTTTAAGGGTAGAATATGCGGCCCCTGGCAATGACATTGAGAAGAAGCTGGTTGAAATATGGTCGGAGTTACTGCAGATTGGCAAGGATGTGATTGGGATTAACAATAGTTTTTTTGAGCTGGGTGGGCATTCGTTACGAGCAGTGATGCTTACATCGAAGATTCACCGGGAGTTTAAGGTCCAGTTGCCCCTGGCGGAGGTGTTTGACCGTCAGACCGTAAAAATGTTGGCTGAGTATATTGTGCGGGCAAAGAGAAAAGAATACAAAAGGATTGCCCCTGTGGAGCAGAAGGAATATTACCCGGCATCTTCGGTACAGGAGCGGTTGTATTCCATCCGGCAGTTGGATACGGAGGGTACCACTTACAATATACCGCTATTTTTCAGGCTTGGGAAGTATGCGGATAGGGAGCGGTTGGAAAATACGTTCAAAAGACTGGTTCAGCGGCATGAGATTCTTCGAACCACGTTTGAGATGGTGAACCGGGAACCGGTGCAGCGGGTTCATAATCCTGAGGCAGTGGATTTTACCCTGGATTATTATGAAACATCGCCGGAAGAGGCGCAAGAGGTCTTCAGACGATTTATTGCCCCCTTTGATCTTTTAAGGGCCCCTTTGTTTCGGGCCGCCCTGGTGAAATTGCAGGATGATGGAGATTATTTTATCCTGTTTGACTTTTATCATATTATCGTAGACAATGCCTCGCTGAATTTACTGGAAGCGGATTACCTGGCCCTCTACGAAGACGTGAATTTACCCGAAGTGCGGCTGCACTACAAGGACTATTCCCAATGGCAGAACAGCGAGTATCAACAGGATGAAGTGAAACAGCAAGGGGAATACTGGTTGAAGCTCCTGGAAGGAGAATTGCCGGTCCTTGATTTACCCTGTGATTATCCAAGGCCATCCTTGCAGAGTTTTGCCGGTCGGACCGTCAGGTTGATCCTGACGGAAGAAGAAACCATGGGCCTGAAAAAAATAGCAAAGGAATTGGATGCGACGCTTTATATGCTTTTTCTTTCCGCTTTTAATGTATTACTTTTCCGGTTGAGCAGCCAGGAGGATATCATTGTGGGCACGCCCATGGCTGCGCGGCGGCATGAGGATTTGCAAAACATCATTGGCATGTTTGTCAATACCCTGGTGATGCGGAATTATCCCAGGGGGGACAAACTCTTTGCCCGGTTTGCCGCAGAAGTGAAACAAAACACGATTGCCGCTTACGAGAACCAGGAGTACCCCTTTGAAGACCTGGTTGACACCCTGGCAATACCGCGGGAGGCAGGACGCAATCCCTTGTTTGATGCGGTGTTTAACCTCCTGGAGGAGAGGGCGTACCAGTTTGAAGTATCGGAAACCACTGAAGCCAAAGCATTGGTATACCAGACAAAATCTTCGAAGTTTGATTTAACGCTGACAGCCATTGACAGGGAACATCAAGTGGTCCTCCGTTTCGAATACAGCACCCAATTGTTCAAAGCGAAAACAATGGAACGAATTATCGAGTATTTTAAAAATATTTTATCTGAGATCCAGGTGAATCCGGCAGTACGGTTAGCAGAGATTGAAATTATGACGGAAGTGGAAAAACAAAGAATCCTGGACATGTCAATGGAAACGGAGGCCCGGTTTGATAGAGATAAAACCATCCATGAATTATTTGAAGAACGGGCAGCCAGGACGCCTGACGGCGTTAGTGTAGTTGGCAGTATGCAGTTGGCAGTTGGCAAGAAAGAGAGAAGCGAGGAACCTGTTCAATTAACATATAAGGAATTGAATGAAAAATCTGATCAATTGGCCCAATTGCTGCGAAGCAAAGGCATCCAGCCTGACAGCATTGTGGGCATTATGGTGGAACGTTCCCTGGAAATGATTATCGGTATATTGGGAATATTAAAAGCCGGTAGTGCCTATTTACCCATTGATCCGGCATACCCGCAGGAACGTATCGATTACATGTTAAAGGACAGCGATGCCAGGGTTTTGTTGAGTGAGTTGAGTAAGGTAAGTGAGGTGAGTAAGGGAACTGAAGTGATCGATGTAAATTTGACAATTGCAGGAAACGAAGATGCAGAACCTACTCACCTTACTCACCCCACTCACCTATGTTACGTCATCTACACGTCTGGAACCACGGGAAGGCCCAAAGGAACGCTCACTACCCATTATAATGCCATCCGGGTGGTGAAGAACAGCAATTATATCGACATAACATCGCAGGACCGGGTATTGCAGCTTTCCAATTATGCTTTTGACGGATCAGTGTTTGATATATACGGTGCACTGTTAAATGGGGCTGCCCTGGTGATGATAAGAGAGGAAGATGTATTATCCGTGGATAAACTGGCGAAATTGATAAAAAAAGAGGCCATCACCTTGTTTTTTGTTACCACGGCACTATTTAATGTCCTGGTAGATGAAAAGATCAGCGGTTTTGATCATGTAAGAAAAGTGCTTTTCGGTGGAGAGCGTGTGTCTGTGGAACATTGCAAAAAGGCCCTGGGGTACCTGGGCAGGGATAAGATCATTCATGTGTATGGCCCGACCGAGACAACCGTATATGCGTCCTATTATCCAATCGATCACATCGACGAGAATGCTGTCACCATTCCCATTGGTCAGCCCATATCCTATACATCGATCTATATATTAGATAAGTATCTGAACCCCGTTCCCTTGATGGTTACCGGAGAGATATACATCGGGGGGGATGGAGTGGCGCGGGGCTATTTAAATCAACCCCAATTAACAGCAGAAAAATTTATCAATATTTTGGAACAGGCAAGCCTGTTCCCTACACCTTACTCACCCACTCACCTACTCACCCACTCAACTATATACAGGACTGGCGACCTGGCTCGTTGGTTGGCGGATGGCAATGTCGAATTCTTAGGACGAATCGATCACCAGGTGAAAATAAGAGGTTTCAGGGTGGAATTGGGAGAGATAGAAATTCAATTATTAAATCACGATGCTGTAAACGAAGCTGTTGCCGTCGCAGGAGAAGATGAAAACAAAGATAAATACTTATGTGCTTACATTGTCTCGGAAAGGGAACTTTCCGACGCAGAGTTACGAAATTACCTGTCAAAGGAGTTACCCGATTATATGATTCCTTCCTATTTTGTATTTCTTGAAAAGATACCGCTGACAACTAGCGGTAAAATTGACCGTAAACGATTACCGGCTCCTCAACTGCAAGAAATTGAAGAATATACAGCACCCCGGAACCCTCTGGAAGAAATACTGGCAAAGATATGGTCTGAAGTGTTGGCTGTTCCTTTGGAAAAAATTAGTATCCATGCCAATTTTTTCAAACTTGGTGGTCATTCGTTAAAAGCCACTCGTATAGCTGCCAGGTTGCAGCAAGAGGGGTTTGTAGTTCCCCTCAGTCAGATTCTTCTCTCTCCCACTATCAGCAAGTTGGCGGAACAGATCAAGCAGTCGACAAAAAGCAACAAGGAAATCACCCGCAATAATGAACCCAAAGTTCCCCAAAAAGAGACGCAAGCATGAAGGGACCTATATTTTTGATTCCCGCCAGGAACCTGTTAAGGAGGATGAGATTAAATTTATAGTGGAAACCTGTAATTATCAATTATAAATTTATTGACTAATCCAGGGAATATTGTTAAAATGGAAGGCGAAAGCCTTTTATAAGGAGGTTTAAAATGAAGAAAGCACCAGTATACGTTCCATCAAAAAACAAAAATCAAACCAGGGGTTCAACGCAGTGGATTATTCCATTGATCATTATCGGCCTTGGCCTGTGTGGGCTGTCACTGGCCTTCCCCCAGGAACATGAGCCCATCAAACACGAAGTGTCAGTAAGCCGGATGTTAATCCCGTTTTATGCGTATGATTCAGATGGAAATCCTGTCTACGATTTAAAAAAGGAAGAACTGCGGTTATATATTAATGGAGAAGTGGTTGAAATTACCGATTTCAACCGGACAGTGTTTGAATACGATTGGGAAACCACAAAGAAAGTAAAAGTAAAAGAGAGAAAAATCAAACCGGCGCCGCCTGTGCAGGAGAGGATTGTTTTCCTGGTTATCGACACCATGTTTAACAGCTTTTATGGGATCAAGAGGGCCAAAAAGATTTGTAAGGAATTGATCGACAATAATTCTTTTTCTCTTGGCAGTCAATTTGTGATTATGGAGAATTCATTGTTTGGTGGTCTCAAGTTAATTGGCGGTCCTGAGAAGGATAAAAAAAGATTAAAAAAGTTCCTGAGAAAAATATCGAAACTACCCGAACGTATTTCCAGGGAATCAGGTGATGATGTTACGGTAAGGAATTTTAGCGGGGGTAGTTCTTATGCCAGTAGAGTAGAAAAGAAGATAGAAAGATGGCATCAGAAAGAAAAGGTGAAAATTTTTTGCAGTTTTCTTTCCCAGTTAAAATACAGCCTTGAGGCCATCAACCAACCCAAATTGATTTTCCTGGTTTCCGAAGGGATCGAGGAAATCCTTTTTTATGATTCCAACCCCTATATCCAGGAGCATATTGTCTCTGACACAAGTGTGGTTGACCAGATAAAAAAATTGGTCAAAGAAATAAATGAAGGTGGTAGTTTAATGTATACCATATATTCGGGTCGGCCCAAATTATATAAGACAATGTATGGCACCTCCTCGGCCGGGAAAGGCGGAGGAGGAGGCAGCGGCGGAAGCGAACACGACGACTTTACCCTGGACCAGATGAGTATCCTACCCTTTGTCAGGGGTTCCGGTATCAGTAGTTTAAGGGATATTGCCGTGGGCAGCGGCGCCAAATTTTACGACGATGTTTCCGAACGGATAGTTAAAGAGATTCACAATTCAACTGCCGCTTACTATGAACTGGCCTTCGTACCAAAAACCGGCTCCGGAAGCACCATGGGCGTTAAAATTAAGTGTAAACGAAAAGGGGTCCGAATTGACTCCATTCTCCAGGCCAAAAGCAATATCGATTATATCAATATGAAAAAAATACAGAAAAAGGTATTTGCCATTAATGTGGCGTTGAAACGAAGTTGGGCACACACCACAAGAAATACAAAAGAGGCTTTATATTGGTGGGAGGATAACCGGAAGAAGAACATCCTGGTCAAAATGCCAAAAGAAATGAATGGACGCCGTGTTGATGTCTTTTTTATCTGGTTTGATAAAGACCTCACCAATCCTCATATCACCATGAAAAGCAGGACAGCGGCGGATATCGAAGCCATTGCCCTTGAACAAAAGAAGATGGATAAAAATAAACTTCTTTATTTTGTCATTGTTGAACCGCAGTCCACTCAATGTATTTTTAACCGGGTAAACATATAAATTTCTTCCCCAGGAAAATCCCTCTTATGTTTGAGGGATTGGTTTTTTTACCCTGCCCAGGAACAATATCGTATTGGTTTTCATATCCCGGATCATATAAATAAAAGGCCGGTTAATGATTATTTCCCGGGGGTTCCGGACGCCGACCCCGAAAACAACCACTGCGGTGGCGGCAGCCGCTTCTGTTCCGGCTTCATCCACGGTTATAAAGGCATTGTGAACAACCGCGCCGATATAAAGGCCGCCCACCCCACCATCGATGCCGGAAAAATCAGCAAGGTTACTATTAAACGCATCGGGCATGCCCATCCCGGCAAGAGCATTTGCCAGATCGAATTCCGATTCACAGCCAAACTTAGGCATCCGTAACGTGATATCTTCCCCCCGCAAATTGTTGACAATCTCCTCGATCAACGAGTAATCCAGGTTCTGTTCAAAGGTGGCAAACGTTCCCTGGTCCGGGATAACAATGAGCATTGAGAATTCCCCACCATAATAGGGCAGTTCTACCGCCTGGTACCCGGGTCCTTCGGCAGTGGTATATATTTCGCCATTTTCACCGGAACCTTCCTGGGGTATCATCATGGGAACCGTTATTGTGCTGCCGTTCGAGAGATAGAAATCGCCGTCATAAGTAACCTCTTCGTTAAAAGGAATTGCCCAGGCAGCGTTAAAGTAAATGGCATTGGTCAATACCAGCCTGGTAAACCGGTCAATCTGGCTTTCCTCCAGGAGATCCGTTATTTTATTTTCTGTTTGCCGGGCAACCCAATCGTTGATGGTCAGACGCGCCTGCTCCGGGTTGGACTTGAAATCCACCAGCCATATCCCCGCACCATAATTAATTGCCAGTATATCCAGGTACTCATCAAGAAACGGATGGTCCTCCTGGGCCCATATGGCATTGGCGATGTTTAGCTTTAGATATTTACCGCCCTCATCGTCTTCCTTGGTTTCACTCTGTTTCCGGTTGGCCAGTTCCAGGTCCAGGGCATTGAAAAGCGAATGCAGTTTGTCCTGCGGGAAATTGAAATGTAATGTCGCTGCCATTTGGGTTTCGGTTTGGCTCCTGGCTCCGGCATAGGTCATTGCCAGGGCCACCGTAATGCTGTAAGGGGAAAAAAACAAATTATCCGCTTTGTCCTTAATCATTTGATACAACTCAAAAGCAAAGGTGTTGTTGTTGCTGACCAATTGCCTTAATTCGTTTTCGCTGTAGGCTGGAGACGTATCACGCGCCAGGGGAGACTTGAGCTCATTACCATTGCGAACCGGTGACACCCCATTGCTGCCCTGCCGGCAGGCACTAAAGAAAAAAACCAATGCCAATGACATTAACAAACAGATTACACCCGGTTTAAATCCCGGAAGTATGGTGTTCATGATTCCCTCCTTTTATATTTCCTATCTGCTGGTCTTGAGCGTTCATCTATTGCCTTCCTTTTTATATTTTTACAATACTATTATAATATATAATATTGCTAATTTTAATAAAAAAATTTTTTTCTTCCCAGCGCTTGACTTTTTCCACGAATGGTTTAGAATAAGGTACGCAACGTTCCGGAGTGGAATCATGTGGTTTGCACAGGGTAAAGGCAAAAGTAACACGCACCAGTATCCGGGATTATTTTTCTTACTCTTTCGAGTGCCAGGAAAGAGATAACATCCAGCTATTCATAGGCTAAGTATAATTAAAAATAAATAAAAAAGGAGAAGAAGCTATGGTTAAGAAAGCGTTTGGGCTTTTATTTGTGTGTGTTTTGGTTTTGGCTTCCCCGGTTTCTGGCCAGTGGGTGGTAGATCTTAACATTCCACTGTATGGTCAAGAAGTCTGGAACTGGTGCGGGGCCGCATCGGCTCAAATGATCATGAATGGATACCCGGACCCCAACGACTGCGAATATATCCAGCAATCAATCATTTGGGATGAGATACAGATCAACAATAAGCCGGGTGAGCCCGCTAACTGGGCCACAGACCCTCAAGGTCTACAACTGACGCTGTTAAGTCTCAATCCACCGCCGTCGGGAACATGGTCACTCATGACAGACCCGGTGAGGGAAGAGTTGATGTTTGATGTCCTTTATTGGATGAACAGCAGGCATTACGGGGTACCCACGCTCATCTATGAAGCGCAGCATTGGGTGGTTATTAAGGCGTTTCAGACTGATGTTGAACCGGTTGCCGGCAGCAACCCGGTGCTGCAGGAGATTACCATCCGGGACCCCTGGCCTCCCAATCAAGGGGCGACCACCACCGTGTCCGGATCGGTCTGGTACAGCAACTACTGGTATGGTCCGGTGAATGCTCCCGGAACCTGGTATGGTTATTATGTGGCCATTATCGAACCCCCTCCGGTCCCACTGGGAAAAGTATACGCCGCAGTGGAAAGTAGAATCGGCGATGTGGTTATTACCCCTCAACAAGCTATTGACTATGCTGATTACTGGAAAAAGAAATTAAAGCTGTACAAAAAAGACCCGGCCTACGCCTTATTAAAAAAATCTGATAAAAAAGTGAAGCCTCTTGATCCCATTCTTGTTCGCGAAGAAATCAATCCCAACTTAGAAAAAGGTGCAGTGGTTCCCTATTACTATATTGTACCCTATGCCCTGGAAAATGAAGCTGAAAAAAAGCTTACCAGGATCTGTGTACTGGTGAATGCCTTCACCGGTAACTTCGAGGAAGTGACCGCCTATGACGAACCCCTGACCTATGTGGATAAGAACAAAGCCTTTGAGGCGGTGGCCTATAACCTGGAACTGACAATGGAAGAAATGAGTACTGCTCAGGCTGAAGTGGTTTTCACCCCCTGCTATTTCACCTGTCTTCGCTCCAAGCCCTTCTGGAGGATAGAGGTAAATAATGAAGTCAGATATTTGGAGATAGCCTGCCCGGACCAGGTGGTGGAGATGATGCAGGACCCCTGCATTCATGAAGATCCCATCGATCCGCCAGAGCCGATATATGGGAAATAATTAACGGCTGATCGCTTTAACACACCAGCGTCACTAAAAAGCCACCTTCTTTAATGGTGAAGAAGGTGGCTTTTTTTCATCCTCCATGCCTGCTGTTTACTGTATTAAAAGGACCTTCTTAGGGTGGGGACGCCGTCCCCTTTAAGGATTTTGATCTCAGTTTCATCTCCAATTTTACTTTGTATCCCGGTTGATCCCCCATGGCGATTCGACACACCTTCCAGAACGATGTGACCCATTCTTCCAGTTCTTTAAGAACCCGGTCCCGCGCTTCTGTCGCAGCGATGGCTTCGCCTTTCTTTTTCTCTTAATAGGCCTGGGCCTTTTCCACTTCCGCCACTAATATCCGGGGAACTTGTCAAAAGGAGTAAAAAAGCTCCCGGTTACGTTTCTACTTTATATTTCACCAGGAACCATTCACCTTCTATTTCCTCGATGGCGAAAATAAACTCGTTGTGAACCGTGCTCAGCCAACGGGCAGCGCGATAGGGTTCCACATATTCCGGGTATTTAAGGTAAAAATTATCGATGTATTTTCCCTCCCGGTCAAACACGTCCACCAATATCCCTTTGGTTTTATCCACTGTTGAGGTGACCACCCACAACCGATCCTGAATCCGGAAAAATGTTTGAATATCATCCAGGTACTTAGCCACCGGCACCTTATGAAATTGTCCGCCGATGGATATCTTATCATAATTGCCGCCGTGGGCGTATTCCCGCGTCTCAGGCGTGACCTCTATTCTCCGGTATTCCCGGTTAAATCGTAAAATTACCCGGTTTTCTTTTAAGCTGAACCATTTGATTTGATATTCCGGGGTATGTGAAATAATCAAAAAATGCGGTTCAAGGGAACGAACAATTAATCTTGCTCGCGGCGTCGTAAAGGAGCGGTCCCCGGATTTTAATATCATGTATCTTAAGGGGAATTGGAACCTGTCCGCAATTTCATTCCCATCCGCCGATACCGATACTAAACTCATGGGGATTTCATATATTTTCAGTTTACCTTTGGTGTCGGCTGGTTTCTTTTCGAAAAAAAAGTAATGCTTGTCGTAAGCCTTGATAAAAATCTTTCTTCCCCTGGGCCTGTATTTAAACTCCCGGACCAGGTTGCCCTTCATATCCATAATGATGATTTTATTCTGACCATTGTCGTGAAGGATAATGGTGTTGTCGCTGCGGTTAAAGGTGTAATTACTTAAATAAAGCATCTCCCCGGGACCCTGACCATGTCGGTAATAATTTTTTTCGAATTTCCCGGTGGCATCAAACTTCAACAATTGTTTCCTATCGGCAACAAAAATACTGCCGTCCGGGGCTATTTTTAGTCTGCGGGGATATTTAAAAAAATAGGCGGTCGGGTTCTCCGGGTCATCTGAAAATCTCATTATTTCCTTTAATTGCACAATTCTCCCGGCATCCTTGTTTAACGGAACAGCGGTGTTTTCGTCCTTTTCCTCGACTGTTCCGGGATATAACCGGGCGAAGAAAGATGCGATCAAGATACACAGGATCACAACACTTATTTTTTTCTTTTTCATTGTTTCCACACCTCCTGCTGCATTTCTATTGTTATGGTTATTGATGGTGTTTTATTTTTCATTGTCCTTTACCATTATTGGTTTGAATTCCAGGATGTTTGTGATGCGTACCAGGGCATCCTCCAGGTGTATGCGGGTGAGCTGATCCGGGTCATTTTTTAAAGACATTTCAATGTCTTTTTTAAGTGTTTTCAATTGGAAACGAATGACCGGCCGTATATCGGATTGATTCACATTTACCACGGTAGTCAGGCGTTGATATTTCAAGGGCATGGGTTTGGGTTCCCTGGTTACCAGGTATTGCAAACGAGCCAGGTATCCCCGCTGCAGGTTTCTTCGATATCCGTCGGGGATTTCACCGGTTTTCAATTCCTTCCACAGGCTCTCCCGCAGCTCAGTCATAAACTCTGCCAGGGAGTAGGCGTGATTGCCGATTCTCGCTTCAGCCTCGATGAGACGCTGTAACGTTGCCGGGTTGATGATCAAGTGTAAGATATTCACCTGGTACAGCCGAATACGCTCCACCATCCCTGAATGGCGGGTCAGTGGAAAGATATTCTCAGTGATGAGCCAGCGCGGCGTGTTAAAGAGATGTTTGCAGAGGAATCTTAACGCATTTTTTTGAATATTGGCAGGGACAAATTCATAAACCGGGCCCTCCTGACCGGTCACCTTTGGAGTTTTGTAAATACCGCCGATGTTTTTGGCGGCATGGACCATCAAATGGTTCCAGTGGCGAAAAATCTCCTTGTACAATGTTTTTAATTCACTGTAGTCATGGCCGGTTTTGCAGGTCCATTTGACCAGGTTGGCCGTAATTCGTTTTAAGTTGGCGATTCCGTATTCCCCGGCTTTGACGGCATTATCCCCCAGGTCTTCCGTTTGCGCTGCCGGGTCCATCAGGTTTTCGTCGCCGTAAATATACCGGGGATCATTCTCCTTTTCCTTGAACCATTGGTTCAGGACAGGCTGTTCATCTTCCGGTGATTTGGCATTGGGGATGAGCCGGTAACCAAAGCGAACGGCAAAGATATCATAATCGCTAATCTTAGGAATAAAGCGAACCCGCTTATCCCCCGGCTGCGCAACATAGTTAAAACGGACGTAGTCCATAATCGAGGGGGCCAATCCTTTTTCCCAGGTAAAAGAAGCAGAACGCAGGGATTCCACCGGGACAGAGGCACTGGCCCTCATGTTATGTTTCAGCCCAAGGCTGTGCCCCACTTCATGGGACACCAGGAAGGTGATTAACTCTCCCATAACGTCATCATCAAGGGGGATTTTACGGGCTTCCGGGTTTGACGCGGCGGTTTGCACAAAATACCATCGTCTTAATTGATTCATGATACTATGAGACCAGAGGATATCGCTTTCAAGGATCTCGCCGGTTCTGGGATCAACCACCCGGGGAGCCAGGCAGTTCTCCTGGGTTGACGCACAATAACGAATCACCGAATACCGGATATCATCGGCATGAAAATCCGGGTTTTTCTTTAAACCCGGGGGGTCTTTGGCGATAACGGCATTTTTAAAGCCCGCGGCTGCGAATGCGGCATTCCAATTCTCCACCCCTTTTTTAATATACGGACGCCATTTCTCCGGGGTGGCGGGATCGATGTAAAAAACAATGGGTTGAATCGGTTCTACCAATTTCCCTTTATAATAGGCGTTTTTGTCTTTGGGTTCCAATCTCCAGCGCGTGATATAGTGGCAATCGCCGATGATATACTTATCTTCTTTATAGTCTTTAACACTCACTTGGCTATACCCGGTGCGTTGATCCGCCAGCCGGGGCTGCATGGGGTTTTCAGGTAATAAATATATCGTATGATACAGTTCGACGGAAAACGAGCCCGGAAAGTCATCCAACGATGAATAATAGGTTAACAAGTTTCGTATTTCGATATTTTTAGGAAAACTGTTGTAAGAAAGAATGAAACTTTTTCTTTTATCCAGGCCGCGAATTTTATACTTCTTTCTCAATTCTTGGTTAAAACTGATGAATTGGGAGTCGGAGATGAAAAGAAATTCGATATCAATGATAAATGTGGTTTTTTCATTGTTCGTCGTGATTATTGGGAAAACAGCCAGGATCGGCTGGAAATTTGTGTCTTCCACCGCTTGATCAAAGGGTGATTTCTTTTTTTTATCGGTGATATAAACACAGGAAATGTCCCTGAGGAGGATTTTTCCGTTAAATTTCTCCCAGCGGATGATGCGCTCCTGTATTTTTTTTCCTGGAAAATCAAAGAAATGGGGGACTTTGACCGCACGGGATACCAATATCATTTCTTTACCCAGGAGTTTCCCGGGAATCTCGCAATACGTATTACCCTCAGTGATGAACAGGTTAAATAACCCTTTATAGGATTTTTGGGCGTTACTAACGATGCGGTCATATTGACTTGGAGATGTGTTTTGTTGGCCGTAGCCGAGACAGAAAAGAAATAATTCAAGGATAAGAAACGTTGAGGTTAACTTAATAAATGACCTGGTTTTCCACGGTGGGTTAATTTTTTCCATAGAACATCTCCTTTGTATCAAACAATGTATTATTTTTGAGACTTAATAAAATATCCTTTTTTTCCTCGATGGCCGTTAACCGTCCTTTATCCAGCAGCAGCACCCGGTCGAAATAGTTGATCAAACTGGGACGGTGAGTGATAATGATAATGGTTTTATCCGCGTAAGAGGAAAACAGGTTTTCCAAAATTTGTTTTTCATTTTCGCAATCCAGTTGGGACATGGATTCATCAAGAATGATCACCGAGGGTGCTTTCAAGAACATCCTGGCCAGTGCGATTCTCTGGCGCTCGCCGCCGGATAACTGCAGACCCCGTTCCCCCACGTAGGTATGGTACCCGGCAGGAAGTTTCATAATATAATCGTGCATATTGGCGGCTTTTGCCGCCTCGATGATGTGTGCGTGTCCCGTCTCCCGTTTACCATAGGAAATGTTTTCTAAAATCGTTCCCGAGAATAGGAAGGAATCCTGGTGGACAATACCGATTTGTTCCCTGATGCATTTCAACGATAAATCCTGTAAATCCATACCGTCTACCAGGATTTTTCCTTGTTTTACGTCATAAAACCTGAGCAGCAGGTTGACCAGTGTGGACTTTCCCGAACCGCTGGCTCCAATAACCGCGATTTTCTCCCCGGCATGGATATCGAAATTGATATCGTTGAGCACATTGGTTTTACCGTCATAGGAAAAAAACAGGCGGCGGACGGAAATTTTGTTTTGCAATATGTTGATGTGTTGACCCCGGTCATAATCTTCGGTTTTTTTCCCCAGCAGCTCGAAAATTCGTTCGGCTGCCCCCAGGGAGGATTGAATGGAGAGGTTTAAGCCGATCAGGCTCTGGATGGGATTAAACAGGTACATTAAAAAGGAGTTGAAAGCAACAAATCCCCCCAGGGTTAAATGTCCGGCCATAACCTGTTGGCCCCCGTACCACAACACCATCAATGGTGCAAGCATTCCCACCAATGATGTCAGATTGCTGGAGGTCATCGATAACATAATGGTTTTAATTCTCTGTTTTACCAGTCGATTGATCCGGGAGAAAAACTTTAATTTTTCCCGGTTCTCTCTTAAAAACCCTTTAACCACTTCCGGTGCCTGCAGCGATTCGTTGAGTGTCAGGGAAACTTCGGAGTATCTTTGCTGGGATTTCTTGCTCATTTTTTTTATTTTTTCCGCGAAAATGAGAAGGGATGATATAAAAAACGGCAGTGACAGCAGCGATAGTATTGCCAGACGCCAGTTTAGAGTAAATATGATAATCACACCGAAAATTAAGGTAGCCGAATTCCTTAATAAATTGACGATGGTATCGGCGAATAATCCCTGTGAAGCGGAAATATCATTTAAAACTCTTGCCATCAAGTCCCCGGTTTGATGTTTTTTGAAAAAGGAGATATTAGACCGGATGATATGGTTAAACAAGCGATTGCGTATATCACTCATTACCCGCAGCCGGATGTATTGGAGGTAGTATCCCTGTAAAAAACTCGCCGCGATACTCACCAGGCCGATAAAAAGCAGTAAAGCACATAGAATCGTTAATAAATGATAATCTTTTTTCACCAGGACATTGTCGATAATATACATGGTAAGCAGGGGGAGCGGAAGCTGCAATAAAGAGACCGTAATCATTAAAAGCGCTGCTTTAACCACTTTTGAAATATAAGGCTTGTAAAATTTAAGAAATTTAAGTATAATATCTTTATTACGCATAATTTCTACCTGGTTTATTTAGCAAAAAAGGTGGGGTTCCTTTTCGAAGGTTCCCCGCTTTCAAATAGCGGTAGATGGGGGAAGGGCTTCGTTTAACCGCTGCCCTTCCCACCATCCACCTTAATGATTCAATCAATCAAATGTCACTTGTGCTGGATCACCACAGGCGTAATCATCGCACGACCAGCCCGAACAACTAACTCCTCCGCACCAGACAGTACAATTCGAGGAGTGGTCTTCGCATTCGAACTTCGCTGCCAGAACGTCTGAACTGATCTGTTCTGCGACATTTGCAAGGGGATCAAAGATCAGAAAATTCATGTTTCCCTCCTTTATTGGATTTTATTTTTTTATGTCTTTGTAATGCATCGTACTTCAATCTCAACATATCATGAAGGTTATATTTCCAAAAGCTGCAATCCCCTGTCGTGGGTGCTGCTGGATTTAAGTGGGTATACGGACATCCCCCCGCACAAATAGGTAAAATATTGCACTTTTTACAGTCGTCCTTCTCAAATGGATCCCAGTTTAAGTATCTGGTGAGATTTTTTATTTGCACCGGTTTAGATTTTTTACCGTCCAAACTGCCGATGGAATTCTCCAGGCCATCACTGACTTCTCCCCAGCATTTAAAAAGATATCCGGACGGGGCGATGGTGTAAGTATTGAATTTATCCGCCGTACAATAGCCGCTTCGGTGCAGCGACGGGTAGGAAGCCAGCCAGACCCCCTGTTGTTGGGCTTCTTTAATTTTCTTTATCAGTAAGGCCGAATAATCCGACGTGGAGAAACATTGAGAGGAGATGTCGGCACATACTTCCGTATAAGCCTGGACATGCCCGAAATAAAAGGGAACCTTATTGGCTAATCCCTCTTTTCTCCAGATTTCGTAGAGCTCATCTAAATATTTTTCATTGGTTTTATCGAGATTTACCCGGACCATGATGCCTATAATGTTCATGGATTCCTTGATGTTTTTAATAATCCGTGCAAACGTCCCTTTGCCGTTGGCTAACTTTCTTCTCCTGTCGTGTATTCGCGATGGACCGTCGATGGTAATCTGGGCGCTGGCAACGTTTGATTGTTTTAATATTTCTGCCCTTTTTTTGGTTAATAAATAGCCGTTGGTGATGATACTGGCGGGGGGAAAATCCACATGATGCGTTTCACACAACTCCTTAAATGACTTTGCCAGGCGTTCAATGACATCGAGGGCCATCAGGGGCTCTCCACCGAACCAGGTTATATTAAGGCTTTTAACAATTTTCAATTTCTCGTCCACAAACTTTACCAGGGCCGTTTCCACTTCTTTTGTCATTCTCTCTTTTTGGTGAGATTCAAAACAATAGGTACACCTGAAATTACAGGCAACAGTGGGAGCAATGGTTAACCCTAAAGATATTTGCTGGAACCTGCCCAGTCTATTCTGTAATTTCAACAATTCAAACTCATCCAATTCTTCCGGGACCAGGAAACCACCTTTCGTCAGGTCGTCCTTTAATTTTCTTTCTTCGACCGTCTTATATTGGAATTTTCCCGGGTCTTTAAGGATTGCTTTGATTATTTTGTATTTTTCCGGGGTCACTTCAGCAAAGCAATTGGTATACGCATTGTAGGCCAGGATAAACCCATTTTGTTCGAAGAAATGATTGTACTTCGACGATTTATATGGTTGTACTTTGATTTCTTTTTTGACAGTCTTGGCCTTCTCCAATACTTTCATTTTAAACTCCCGGTTTCGTTTTTGCCGGTTTTAATGCCAGCTCGGAACCGACACTCTTTATCAACCAACAAGCGTACCAAGTAAAAAATGAATAGTTGAAATCATATTATAATAAATGTTGATATATTGTCAATAGTTGTGGATGAAAAAAATTATTTTTTTGAGTGCCGCATGCCAAGATCATTGTTTAACCTCTTTAACCGCTAACGTTTAAATCAGGAGGTTCATGTGATAGAAGAATCTTTGACCATTTCATTTTTTATTTACCTCCTTTTTTATTATAGGCCACTGATACAGATAAGAGGGACCAATTTTTGTTTTCCCTATTTTCCAGTCAAACTGGGCCTCCGGGAAAGACACCCTTTGGTTTTGTAGGTGCTCAAATGGACGGTTAAAAAAATTGCCATAAAAAAATTGCCAGGCCGGAAAATCCATTCAAAAAAGACACAGAGGAAAAAGATGGGGTGCCGGCGCCGCAGGCCCCGGGGCTTCGTGGTTTATAAATTTTCCTATGGACAACTAGAGAAAATATGGTATAATAAATCGTTAATTTCCTTACGGCGGCGGCTGTCAAAATAAATGAAAAAATAAAATGAAAGGTGAAACCATGAGTCGAATTAAACTTTTCTGTTTTCCTTATGCTGGAGGCGCAGCAGCTTCTTATAGTCCATGGAAACAATTGTTAAGCCCCGATATTGAAATGCGGGCCATTGAATTGGCGGCTCGAGGCCGGCGCATGCGCGAACCCAATTATAATTCCATCGATGATGCCGTGGATGATGTGTTTGATATTATCAACGATGAATTACAGCAAGGACCCTATGCCTTATTTGGTCACAGCATGGGCAGCATGATTGCCTTTGAATTGACCTATAAAATACGGCGTATTAATCTTCCGGGGCCTATCCACATCATCTTTTCCGGCCGGGCTGCACCCCAGGTGCCCAGAGATAAAAAAAGAAAATTGCATCACCTCCCGGAAAAAGAATTCAAAGAACAAATGCTGGAAATGGGCGGCACCCCTAAAGAGTTTTTTGAACACCCGGAATTGATGGATTTATTCCTGCCACTTCTAAAAGGCGATTTTCGCTTGACCGAAACCTATATTCATCCTGAAAAAGATAGCCCCCTGGAATGTGATATTACTGTACTCAGCGGGAGACAGGACGAGGATACGGAGGAGGAAGTGGAAGCCTGGAGAGTCAATACTAAAGGCAATTGCGATATTCACTATTTTGACGGAGGTCATTTCTTCATCCACGATGAACCCGAACGAGTATTGAAGATCATCAATGACGCCATTCACTGTGCATTATAAGTGATGTTGGCATGATGGATGTATATGCGGTGCGATTGGACTTCACCAAGAAACTCGAACCCTATATTTTCGAACAGTTATTGACCTGCGTCGCAGCGGATAAAAGCGCGCGTCTCCGCCGGTTTTATTGGGAAGAAGATAAACTCAGGGGACTCTTTGGCGACCTCCTGATCCGTGACCTGATCCGACAGAAAACCGGTCTGCACAACCAGGAAATATCCTTTACCGCCAATGAGTATGGAAAACCCTTTTTAAAAGACCATGACCATGTTCAATTTAATTTATCCCATTCCGGTGGGTGGGTAGTCGGGGTCATCGATACCCAGCCCGTGGGCATCGATGTGGAACAGGTACAATCCATTGACCTGGGTATTTCCCAAAACTACTTTTCCCCGGATGAACACGAAGACCTGATGAGCAAAGCGGACAAATTCGACTATTTCTTTACCCTCTGGGCATTGAAAGAAAGTTACATTAAAATACTGGGTAAAGGACTGTCTCATCCATTGAACGCATTTTCCATAACGTTTATCGATATCGATGAAATCATCATCAAAGTGGAAGGAAAACGAATCCAGGATATCTTTTTTAGACAATATCATATTGATAAAGAATATAAAATGGCTGTTTGCGCAGCACATGACCGGATTCCCCGGGATGTCCATATGATAACGCCAGGGCAATTAATCAAACATTTTATTCCTGGTTATAATGGGACATATTCGGATTATTCATAAAATGAGAATGAGGAGTTTAAAACCATGAGAAAAATAAAGCCGATTTTTCTTTTTGCCGACAGCCAGGTATTATTCTGGCAAAGTAAAGAGGGACATTTTATTGAGCGTTTGCGACAAACCATTGAAGACGATCAGGAGCGGCCGGAAGGAGAGTTAAAAGCTGCATATATCGGGGCTTCCAATGGCGATAATCCCGATTATTACGATATATTCGTGACGGCCATGAAACAAATCGAAATCACCAACTGCCGCCACATCAAAGCAAAACCTACGGAAGACGATTACAAATATTTGCGAACCGCAGACCTGGTTTTATTGGCCGGAGGCAGTACCATCAAAGGGTGGAAAGCCATCCAAAAAACCGAACTGCAGCAAAGAGTCGTGGATTGCTATCACAATGGTGCTGTGTTGGTGGGCGTGTCTGCTGGCGCTATCCAGTTAGGATTAAGAGGCTGGAAAATGACCAAAAAAATACCCAAAGACCTCTTCCCCACTTTTCAACTGGTACCGGCAGTGATTGATGTGCACGACCAATCCGATTGGAAATTCCTGCAAGAAGTTGTCGGGACCCTGGGGGAAACCAACCGGGGATATGGAATACCCGGAGGCGGTGGAGCCGTCTACCACCCCGACTGGTCCTTTGAAGCCATCCGCCACCACCTGGTGGAATATTTCTACGTAGGCGGGGGAATGAAACGCTCCCTGATATTCCCAAAAATCGGCGATATGCCCGAAGAACCCAAAGACGAAGATGATCACAGGGGCAAAGTCATCCACCCGGACGACGTGTTGAGTTCCGGTATTATCAATATCGACCCCGAGATTATCGAATCTAATGTAGAGTGAAAGATCTTTCCGAAATTCGTGAACAGGTTCGTCGGCAGTATGAGCAATTTCCCTATCCTGATTGTGATCCGGATTGGGATAGGCCGCAATTGCTGGTCTCCGGTCACCTGGGCCTCATGTGCGAGGTCCTCTGGGCCGGCAAGAAGTCTCCCAAAGACCTGAGGGTGCTGGATGCCGGTTGCGGCACCGGCAGTGCCTTGGTGGCCATGGCCATGGCCTTCCCGGATGCCGATATCGTGGGAGTGGATTTTAGTGAAACATCACTGGATAAAGCACGAAGGCTGGCTGAAACGCACCATGTAAAAAATGTGCGTTTTTATAACCGTGCCATTGAACAATTGCCGGAGTTGGGATTGACCTTTGATTTTGTTAGTGCCAGTGGGGTACTGCATCACCTGCCTGATCCCGCGGCAGGTCTAAAAGCCATTGGCGACGTCCTCGACCCCCAGGGCGCAATCTCTATTATGCTCTATGGAAAATATGGACGAACCGGCGTCTATATGCTCCAGGAAGCATTGAGACTGGTGAATCAAGCGGAAGCGCAGGCAGCACCCACACTCAGCGGTGAGCAAATTCGCTTTGCCTATCAACTGGCACAGCAGGTACCGCCGCGTCATCCCATGGCCTCCCGGTCAAGGGGACGGGAAATGCAAGAAGGAAAAGAAGCCGGTGTGGTGGACCTCCTGCTCCACGCCAACGACATCCCCTTTGATGTGCCGGCCGTCTATAAAATGTGCGAAGACGCAGGTATGCGCTTTTACCGCTGGCTTTTTCCCTTAATATACAAGATGGACAGCTTTTTTAACGATCCGTTCCTGCTGAACCGGATGGCTAAAGCAAAAATGTCACGTCAGCAGCAGGAGGAAACCGCGGAACTGGCCCACGGACGCAATTCAAAACACAGCTTTATTGCTGTCCGGCCGGAATTTTCACCCCCCGATTTCTCCATAACCGCTGGAAATTGGCGAAAATTACACGCCAAATTAACCCCCTGCATGGCCTGGAACCGGACGTTACCCGTGCCGGGGAAAGAGAACCTCTATGCCGTTCCTTTTACCATTATCCAGGACGCCTGGGGTCCCCTGGAAATCTCTCGCTGGCAGTTGATGTTTTTAGGTCACATCACACCCGACATCACACTCGAGCAGGTACTGCGACTTCCCGCGGTTCAAAAGGAGATACCCTTTAAATCCGAAAAAGAAATAGACACAGCCGTGGAAGATTTGCTTAAACGGGCCATGGACCGGCTGGCCATTGTATTTCTTGAAAGGAATGAATGATGAATGATGAATGATGAAAACGTGAATGTTGAACATGTTGTGGCTTTAAAGGATGTTGTGAATCCTCTACTATTTCCATTTCAGACCACATGGAAAGATAAACGTATTCTTAATATAGGTGGGGCAGCGGAGACATTGCCTGTCCTGGAAGAGCAGTTCCCGGAAGCCGTTGTCCAGCAATCGGACATCGAAGCTGTTTTAGCGGATGATTTTTCCGCTGCACCCTGCGATTATATTGTGGCCCTGGGATTAAAATCCAGCAATTGCGATTTTCATCAGTGGATGACCCGTTTATTATCGTCTTTGACACCTGGGGGAGCGATTGCCGCCGGTGTTTACGGGTATGCCGGGTATTATGGTCTGAACATGCTCAGCACCATTATAAAGAATTTTTCAGCGGACATCGATGATATTTCCCATCAGAAGAATTTTTCCAGGGTGATGAAAGTGGCAAAAGCGGTGATTGCCCAATTGCCTGCCAGCCATCCGGCGCGTAAACAGAAAGCGTTTATGGAACGGTTGGAAAAAGGTGATAAAAATGCCTTCAGGCAGTTGATTTATCTTTCTGCCGATAAGATATTTACCGTATCCCGGCTGCTGGACAGTATCGATGCCTGCGGCGGTGGTCTGGTGGATTGGGTATTCCCGGGATATTACAATCCGGCCCGGTATGTCGAAGACACCGGCACCGCGGAAAAATTAAAGGCTTTACCGGAGCCGTGGTGTTGGCAGGTTGCCGAATTGGTGGGAGCGTGGCCCCCGGAGCATTACTTTTTCGTTAGTAAAAAGGCAGCCCCTCCCATCCTGCCGCCTTCTTTTTAATTTCCTATTAAATTATTTCAATAACTGTATCACCTGTGCGATGGCGATAACCAACGCAGGAATTCCTACCACAACACCGATCATCCATTGAAGGGTTGTAAACCGCTTGTCCATCGCATCGAATCGTTTATCTACGGATTCGAATCGTTTGTCTACTGCCTTAAATCTGGCATCCATCTCTCGTTGTAATGCTTCAAATCTGGCATTCATTTCTCGCAGCAGTGCCTCGAAGCGTTCATTCATGGTTTTTTGAAGTACGTCGAATCGTTTTTCCGAGGCATCGAATCTTAATTCGGACATTTCCCGTAGGGATTTCAATTCTTCTTCGACCCGGACCACACGTTCTACTAATGCCAGTTCTTTGATGCGGCCGTCATTCCTGGAAATGTATTCTTCAACCACTTGCTGCAAGCGGCTTTCCATGAGTTTTAAAACAAATTGCTCTATCTCGGTTTTTGACATTGTGTTTTCATTTGAAGTTACCACTTCAGCCTCCGAACAAATAATAGTTCATTTGTGAATAAAAGTCAACAAAACATCTTTTTTCAAATTCAATTCTTTTTTATTGTTGAATTTTGCTTTTAATTTGATATAATTTTTATGGAATTTGCAATGGATTGGCCAACAATAAATTCGACAGCCATAAAGGCACGAAGATACATCCTTCGTGTTTCTTTGTGTAACACTGCGGCTAAAAAATTAAATAGGAGGGAACATGAAATCTAAATTTTTTAGCAAACGGTTGGTTTTAAACAAAAAGACCATTGTTAACCTGGGTAAACCGGAAATGGATGAAGTCATTGGAGGGACCAGCACGCACTGTACCAGTTATGTTTCTGCTGTAGTTCGTTGTCCTTATGCCACGTGTCATTGTATTCCGTCAGAACCGCCACTTTGTTATCCCAATACCGATTAGCACGTAAAAGAAACGAATAAGGAAACCGTTAAAGGCGGGGTTGTCTAATCAACCCCGCCTGCCGTTATTTCGTTTGTATTTTTGTGGCGATTCTTTCCGCCGGAAATTCCGAAAAAATTTTTTTTTTCTCCTTGAGGGTTGAAAAATTTCCTGTTATATGTTATAAAAAAAAATTAATAAGTAAGTTAGGTAAGCCAAATATAAAATAAATTAAAAGGAGGTTAAAATGAGTCAAATTACGTTAGGAAATCTGTTAGAATCCAGGTTTGGCAAGGGCACTGCCGGTAATGTGCTGAAAGGAATCAACGATGCTTACAGGAAAGGAAAAAAGGTCAAATGCATGAGTAATGCGAAAAAAAGCGTCTTAGATGAAAGCGGCATTGTCAATGGTTTTTTTTACCCCATTGTGTTTCCGCAGTAACGTAAAACTTAATTAGTGGATGCCGGGCCGGTACGGCGTACCGCCCGGCATTCTTTCTTATTCAATAATTAGAAATTCCCAAAGAGAAGGGATATAAATGGTGAACCGTCCGCATATTATATTTGTTTATCCCCCCGCTGTCAGCGCTTCTGCCGAAAATGCCCGGTGCTGGTTCCGGATGTGCCTGGGCTCTGCTTTTATAATTTCTTACCTTAACCAAAAGGGAATCGCCGCCGGTCAATTCGTCAGCAGTGAACCCCTTACCATCAACCACTGCACCGCCGCTATCCTGGAATTAAACCCCCGTATGGTGGGTTTTACCATCGATAATTCCAATTATTTCCTGGGCCAGCTCATCGCCAGCAAGATCAAAGAGGTGTCTCCACATATCCCCGTGATTTTCGGCGGATTGTTACCGACTCTCCATGCCCGGACTATCCTGGAAACCAATCCCTTCGTGGATATATGCGTCCGAAACCAAGGAGAAGAAACCTGCCTGGAATTGATCCCATTACTTGATGATGCCAATTTCCAGCCGGGGCGGTCCCCCCTCGATAAAATCAGGGGAATTACCTTCCGGGACGGAGAAAATATCTACAATAACCCTGACCGGGGTGTTTATGCCAATAACCAGGGCGTTCACGATTTCCTGGATAAATACCCGTCCCCTTACCTGACGGGATTGGCGGATTCCCATAGACTCGGTATCATTACTGCCCGGGGCTGCAATCAACACTGCTCTTTTTGTGTCTGCCCCCTCATAGCAAATCATACCATTGCCACCCATTCCCCGGACCGTATAGTGGAAGAACTGGATTACATCTCCAGATACCTAAATCCCGGCGAAAACGGTATCGTGGATATATTTGATGACACTTTTACCTTGCTGCCCCATCGGGCCAAAGACATTTGCCGGAAAATCATCGAAAACAAGATAAAGCTCTCCTTTGCCTGCCTGACCCGCTGCGATAAAGTAGATGAAGAACTTTTACAATTGATGAAAGAAGCAGGAATCGTCACCATCGAGTTTTCCCTGGAAAGTGCTGTTCCCCGTATTCTCAGGAAAATGGGGAAAGTCCGGCCCCCTGATTTCGCCGGCGATCCCCACTATGAAAAAGAGAAAGAGTTTATTCATCGATTAGAAAAATATGTGAAACTGGCTAAAACCATCGGGTTTAAAAATGTTTATACCAGTATTATGCTGGGGATGCCCACTGAAACCCCGGAAGATGCCCGGCAAACCATGGAATTTCTTCACTCCCTGGCCCCATACATCGATCTTTATGGGCATAACATTTTTCAAGCGCGGCCCGGCACTCCGGCCTTTGATTTCTCCCCGCGGCACGGCGTGAAAGTAGAGCAATGTCGAAACCGGGTCCACTATAATACCGTCCACTCCTACGATGTGGAAGGCATCCCACTGGCCCCCAAATCCAGTAATGAAATTTTCGCTATCTTCAATGATAAAGCCAATCTTAAATCCCTGGCACTGGAATTATCCCAGGACAATCCCCAATCGCTGCCTCACCGGGGCAACAGCTTTAAGACCGTTATCCTTTGCAGCGAAACCCTTTCTGAAGAGCTGGTGTTGTGGCTGCGGGAATACCTGGTCATCAACGGTGTCTTTCTGCACATATACCCTTCCCCTGACAGTATCCGCCAGTCCTATCACCTCAACCAGGAGAAACTCAGCCGTTATCTTGCACCCACCGTCTATTATCACGGGTACTACCAGACCATGAATGCCGACGGCATTGTCACCCTGCTCCACTACCGGACCCTGGCCTACGGGGTCCAATGCGGTGTTCCCCTCCACCGGGTGACCACCCGGACCGCTGTTTCCCCCAATCCTCCCCGTTACCATCCCCTCAATGCCTTTGCCGTAGACAGCGAAGGAAGCGATACTCGGAAGCTGCACCAGTTGTTGTCTCAATTGGCACAGAAGCGAAAAAACGGAGAGGAACTGGAAGATATCCCCATTTATCCTTACCTCGGCAGCTTGTGCCGCTGGGAGGACGGGATTCCCAATTGCCGGAGGCTCGAAACCGTGATCGTCGATACCCATGGCAATGTTAAAACCTGCTGGAATGGCAAACCCGTGGGAAACGTCGGCATGCCCCTGGCACAAATAACCCGGAACCTCGAGAAACACCACGGAAATGCCCTGGCCGCCAGGAATTGTTCAAATTGCAGCCAAAAGGACAGTTGTGCGAAATGCCTCTTTACCCATCCCTTACCTGACTCCCAATACTGCCAACTCCTTAAAAAGGTCAATACCACCGTACCCGCCCAATTACTCCGTTCGCTGGATGGTTTCAAAGACCTGGATTTAGATGGAGAAATGATTTACCATGGAGATACATAATAAAAATAGTACCGTCAATCATATGGTTTTCCTTTGCCCCCCGGCTTCATCTTCCTCCAAAGGGCATCCGACTCGATTCAGGATATCTTTAGGAGCTGCTTATATTATCGCTTACTTGAGAGAAAAAGGTTTCAACGCCGCTGCATTGGAATCCCCCGTACCTATTACTGTGCGTCAATGCGTGAACAGGCTCCTGGCTGTGAAGCCGAAAATCGTGGGATTCACGGTTTACCAGGCCAATTACGGGATTTGCCAGTTGATTGCCCGGGGATTAAAGGAAATCGACCCCGCTGTTATTATTGTTTTCGGCGGCCCTACCCCTACTGCCCAGGGTCAAACCGTCCTGGAACAAAATCCTGCCGTGGATATATGCGTGGTCAATGAGGGTGAAGATACGACGCTTGAATTACTTTCCCTGTTGGATGACGTCCATTTTCGCCTGGAAAATGTATCCCTGGAAACGGTCAAAGGAATCGTGTTCCGTTCCGGGGAGACCATCGTAAAGACCCCCCGTCGCGGTTTACTGGCCGGGGGCGGTGAAATCACCGACCCTCTGGATAAATTTCCTTCCCCTTATCTCAGCGGTGTGATTTCTTCCCCCTCCATGGGTGTCATTTCTGCCAGGGGGTGCAATCAATATTGTGTCTATTGTAACTGTGCCTCCTTATCCCGGCGCCACATTACCACTCACTCCGTGGACCGGGTGATCCGGGAACTGGATTACATCTCCAAACATCTTTACCGCCAGGATATCAATACCGTGGACATCATGGACGATGCCTTTACCCTCATGCCCTCCAGGGCTGTGGAGATTTGCGATAATATCATCGAGAATAAAATAAAAGTCCCCCTGATCTGCATGACCCGGTGTGACTGCATCGATGAAGTAATGCTCGATAAGCTGAAAGAAGCCGGTTTTCAGTCCATCGGCTTTGCCCTGGAAAGCGCCGTACCCCGCGTGCTGAGAATGATCGGTAAACTTCAGCCCCCCCACATCAAACCCGGTGACACCTTTGAAAAAGAGAGGGAATTTATCGAACAGTTCAAAAGGTATGTATCCTATGCCAAAAAAATCGGCTTTAAAGTCGTTTATACCAGTATCATGCTGGGCCTGCCCACCGAGACCCCGGAAGAAGGCAGGCAAACCATTGATTTGCTTCGCTCCCTGGAAGAAAAACTGGATTTTTACGCCCACAATGCACTCTCTATATATCCCGGTACCCCTCTTTTCTACAATCATGAGAAATATGGGTTTAAATTGCAGCCCCTGGAAAACCGAATTCATTACAAAACCCTTCATCCCTACGATATCTCTCAAGTCGAGGTGCCGGAAAAACCCCGTTCCACCAATGAAGAAGTAGGAAAAGAACGGGATAACCTGAACCTGAGATCCATGTCCTTACCCGTATCTCCTGAACAAGAGAAACGGGTCAACCACGTTAAAAAAGTAATTTTTTGCGGCGATATCATTACCCGGGAACTGATCCTATGGCTGCAGGACCACCTGGTGGTAAATGGAGATATTATTCAAATCTATTCCGATTTTCACCAGGCCCGGGAACATTGCCGGTATAACCAGGATGCCTTAATCAATTACTGTGCTCCCACCAATACTTACACCGACTATTACCAGGCCCCACATGACAGCCGCACGGTGACCTTTATTCCGTACCGGGTGCATATGACCGGTAAACGGAGCGGTTTTACCATTCACCGGGTGGATACGCAGGTGGGGCTTTCCAGGGCTCAATCGAGCGTCGACCCGATGCATAGCCTCTGTTTCGAGAGAAATAAAGCGGATTCTCTGTGCCTGTATGAATTGTTGGACAGTCTTTCCCCTTCCGCCGGTTCGGTCCAGGATATTGTCGATATGCCCGTTTATCCCTATTTTGCTGCCCTGTGCCGCTGGGAAGATGGAGAACCTAATTGCCGGACCCTGGAGACCGTTATTGTCGATGCCGGTCATAACGTTTTCACCTGCTGGAACGGTCAGCCTGTTGGCAGCGTGGGCATGCCGCTGCAGGAGATCGTCGGAAATATAGAGGCACGGTACAAGGAAACCCTGGAAACCAGGAACTGCCGCGGCTGCCTAAAGCAGGAGAAATGTGCCGCCTGTATTTTTCCCTATCCTCTGCCTGAAGAAGAATATTGCCGATTGAGAAAACAGGCGGACACCGAAGCGGCAGCCCGGTTAATCCGTACCGTGGAACTCTATAAATAAACACTAACTATGTAAAATAAAATAATAGGAGGAAAAAATGAATCAAATCACAGTCAAAACTCTGCTGGAATCCAGGTATGGTGCCAAAAAAACCGGTAACATACTGAAGAGCATTAACGATTCCTACAAAAAAGGAACCATTCACACTTCCGTCGAGAAAAAAGGAGATTTCGATGAAACCGGTATTGTTTATGGTTTCATTGTTCCTTGATTCCTATTAAGCGGATTAAGACAGCACAAGGATACCGGGCAAGTATTGCGTACTGCCCGGTATCCACTTTAATTTAAAAGATAGTATCAAAGACCAGGATTTAGATGGGGAGATCATTTACCATGAAGATACATAATAAAGAAAGTGCCGGCAATCATATGGTTTTCCTTTGTCCCCCTGCTCCTTCTTCTTCCAAAGGTTATCCTACCGGATTCAGGATATCTTTAGGAGCTGCTTATATTATTGCCTACTTGAGAGAAAAGGGTTTCAACGCCGCTGCCTTGGAATCCCCCGAACCCATCACTGTGCGTCAATGTGTCAACCGGCTCCTGGCTAAGAAACCGAAAATCGTGGGATTCACGGTTTACCAGGCCAATTATGGGATTTGCCGGTTGATCGCCCGGGGATTAAAGGAAATCGATCCCGCTGTTATCATCATCTTCGGCGGGCCTACCCCTACTGTCCAGGCTCAAACCCTCCTGGAGGAAAATCCCTTCGTGGATATATGTGTGGTAAATGAGGGTGAAGATACGGCTTTTGAATTGCTTTCCCTGTTGGCTGACGACCATTTTCGCCTGGAAAATGTCCCCCTGGAAACGGTCAAAGGAATCGTATTCCGCTGCGGGGATGCCATTGTCAAGACACCCCGCCGCGACACCCCGGCCGGGGGTGCTGAAATTACCGATCCCCTCGATAAATTTCCTTCCCCTTATCTCACCGGTGTTATCTCATCTTCCCATATGGGGGTGCTCTCCTCCAGGGGCTGCAATCAATATTGTGTCTTTTGTAACTGCTCGATATTGTCCCGGCGGCGGGTTACTGCTCACTCTGCGGACCGGGTTATCAGGGAGCTCGATTACATCTCCAAACACCTTTACAACGAAAATACCGGAGTTGTGGATATCTGGGACGATGCCTTTACCCTCGACCCCCACAGGGCCAGGGAGATTTGCGATAAAATTATCGAGAACAAAATAAACGTCCCCCTGATGTGCCTCACCCGGTGTGATTATGTCGATGAAGAAATGCTGAATAAACTCAAGGAGGCGGGTTTTCAAACCGTCGGCTTTTCCCTGGAAAGCGCCGTACCCCGTGTGCTGAGAATGATCGGCAAACTTCAACCACCCCACATCAAACCCGGTGACACCTTTGAAAAAGAGAGAGAATTCATCGAAAAATTCAAAAGGTATGCAGTCTATGCCAAAAAAATCGGCTTTAAGATCGTTTACACCAGCATCATGGTGGGCTTGCCCACCGAGACACTGGAAGAAGGCAGGCAAACCATTGATTTGCTTCGTTCCCTGGAAAAAGCACTGGATTTTTATTCCCACAATAAACTGCGGATATATCCCGGCACACCGCTTTTCTACAATCATGAGAAATATGGCTTCAAATTGCAGCCCCTGGAAAACCGAATTCATTACAAAACCCTTCACCCTTACGATACCTCTCAAATCGAGGTGCCGGAAAAACCTCTTTCCAATGTTGAAGAGGTGGGAAAAACACGGGATGACCTGAACATAAAAGTCATGTCTTTACCCGTATCTTCTTCACGGGAGAAGCCGGTCAACCACGTTAAAATAGTAATATTTTGCGGTGATATTATTACCCGGAAACTGGTGGCATGGCTGCAAGGCTACCTGGTAGTGAGTGGCAATATCATTCAAATCTATTCCCATTACTCCCGGGCGCGGGAACATTTTCAGGATAATGAGGATGCCTTAATCAACTACTGTGCTCCCACCAATACGTATACCGGTTACTATCAGACTCGGCATGACAATCATACCCTGACCCTTACCCCGTACCGGGTCCATATGACCGGTAAACGAAGCGGGTTCACCATCCACCGGGTGGATACGCAGACAGGGCTTTCGGAGGCTCAATCGTCCATCAACCCGATGCTGAGCCTCTGTTTTGAGAAGAATAAAACGGATGCTTTTTGCCTGTATGAATTATTGGACAGTCTTTCCCCTTCCGCCGGTTCTGTTAAGGATATTGCCGATATGCCCGTTTATCCCTATTTTGCCGCCCTGTGCCGCTGGGAAGATGGAGAACCCAATTGCCGGAGCCTGGAGACCGTTATTGTCGATGCCGGCTATAACGTTTTCACCTGCTGGAACGGCCAACCCGTGGGCAGCGTGGGCATGCCGCTGCAAGAGATCGTCGAAAATATAGAGGCACGACACCGGGAAACCATGGAAACGAGGACCTGCCGCGGCTGCCCTAAGCAGGAGGTATGTGCCGCATGTATCTTTCCCCATCCCTTGTCCGAAGGAGAATATTGCCAATTGAGAAAACAGGCGGATACTGAAGCGGCAGCCAGGTTAATCCGTACCGTGGAACTCTATAAATAAACACAAGCAAATGTAAAAAAAATTTAAAGGAGGACAAAATGAGTCAAATCACAGTCAAAACTCTGCTGGAATCCAGGTATGGTGCCCAAAAAACCGGTAACATCCTGAAAAGCATTAACGATTCCTACAAAAAAGGAACCATCATCACTTCCGCCGAGAAAAAAGGAGATTTCGATGAAACCGGTATTGTTTATGGTTTCATTTATCCTTGATTCCTATTAAGAGGATTAAGGTAGCTCAAGGATACCGGGTCAGTACTGTGTACTGCCCGGTATCCGCTTTTATTCTTTTATTCCTTCTTAATATTTTCTTTACATTTTTCAACTAATCTAAGCATTTAAAGAAAAATCATATTCCGTTTCCGGGGAGATTGTTGACTTTCTCCGGTATCTGGTATAATAGTGCATTAAGAAGGAGGCATACCCATGAGGAAAATTTTTCTTTTATTGCTTATCGGCTGCTGTATTACGTTTTTTTTGTTGTCGGCAGCGGCGGGTTGTTCGTGCTGTAGTAATAAGGTCCGTGGGGACAACCCCGGCGAAATCAAATTGGTGTTGATGGTGGTCATCGATCAATTGAGAGCAGACCTGGTGTCAAGGCTGGAGCATCGCTTTGGGGAGGGTGGTTTTCGCTGTCTTATGGAAAACGGGGTATGGTACAAAAATGCCCGGTACCGTTATGCCCCCACCCTTACGGCAGTAGGGCACGCCACCATTTTTACCGGAGCCATTCCCGCGGATCATGGAATTGTCGGCAATTACTGGATTGACAGGCAAACCAATAAAGTGATCAGCAGCGTGGAAAACATGTCTCCCGGGCAATTAACCAGTACCACTATCAGCGACCAATTGATCCTGGCTTCCGGAAGTAAGTCCCGTGTTTTTAATGTTTCCCTTAAAGACCGCGGCGCCATCCTTCCCGGCGGATTCCTGGGAAAAGCCTTCTGGTACGATAGAAAAACCGGTCAATTCATCACCGGCCCATATTATTATAAGACACCCCCTCAATGGCTGGATGAGTGGAACAACCTGAAAAAAGTCGATCAATACAGGAATAAAAAGTGGGAACTTTTAAAGGAAATCTCTTCCTACATCTACGGCCGCCAGGATGACCGCAGCGAAGAGACCACGTATACCGGGCTGTCCGCTGTGTTTCCCCATTCTCTTAATTATCCCGACGATCAATATTATCTCCAACTGTGCAACACGCCCTTTGCCGATGAAATGAACCTGGAATTTCTCATTCACCTGGTGAACGCGGAAAAAGTGGGGCAGTGGAGTACAACGGACCTTCTGACCGTCAGTTTTGCGGCCACCGACTGCATCGGGCATGCCTATGGTCCCTGCAGTCTTGAATATGAAGACAACCTCCTGCGGGTGGATGCCACACTGGAAAACCTGTTCCGGTTTATCGACAATACCGTCGGGTTAAGAAGAACCTTGCTCCTGTTAACCGGTGATCACGGTGTGGACATGATCCCGGAATTTCGCCACCGGTTGGGTATGCCTGCCGGCCGCCTGGACCCGAAGGCAATCGAAAAACAGGTCAATGATGCACTTCAAAAGAAATACAAAACCAACGAGGATTTTGTGGTAGGATTTCGCAATCCCTCTATCTATTTGAATCTCCAGGTGGTGGAAAAACTCAAACTGGACCTCCCCGAGGTGGAAGGTGCTGCGGTAGAAGCGTTGATGAACATGCCGGGGATTGGTTTTGCCGTTGGTCGTTCGGACTTGCTCAAAGGAAACCTGCCCGATACACCCAAATTGAAATCATTGGAACTGGCGTTTCATCCCAAACGGTCCGGCAATATTTTAATACTCCAGGAGCCCTTCTGGTTTTTATATCATGTTCATGACCAGGATTCCGCCATGCACGGTTCTCCCTTATCATACGATGTGCATGTGCCGGTATTCTTTTGCGGTCCCGGTATTAAAAAACGTGCGGTGTACCGGTTGGTTTCTCCTCGAGATATTGCCCCCACCGTTGCTTTGAAGCTGGGAATCGAAGCCCCATCGGGTTCATCGGGCAAAGCATTGGTAGAAATTTTTAAATAAAGTGGAAAATTGTCTTTGAATATGATATAATTCAATTGGAATTGGCAATTAAGGTAAGGCATAAGGCAGGTGTGATTACAAATAAAAAATACAATAACATAAAATAGGAGGGAACATGAAACCTGAAGCTTTAAAGAAACGGTTGGTTTTAAACAAAAAAACCATTGCTAACCTGGGCAAAACAAAAATGGGTGACGTACATGGGGGAAACACAGCAGAAACAGCTGTCACCCTTTGTGATACCTGCAGTGATGTTTTACATGTTTGTGCTACATGTCCTGATACATGTGGTAATAGTTGTACTTGCATAACACTCTGTAATACAGATTCAATTTGCCTTTGTACAGGTGTAGAAACAGATGTTACATGCTGAAAGAGAAGAAGGGGGGGAAATCCCCCCCCTCTGTTTTTTTTTGCGTTCTTTTTCGTCTTTTTGCGGCAAATCCTTTTTTTTGAATTTGATATAATTTAGATTCATGGTAAGGCATGAGGCAGGTGCGATAGGTAAGATTAAAAACAAAATAACATAAAAAAGGAGGGAATATGAAACCTAAAGTTTTAAAGAAACGGTTGGTTTTGAACAAAAAAACCATTGCAAGTTTGGGTGAAGCAGTGATGAATGACGTGTATGGAGGGCACGACAGCAGCCCTACATGCCCCATTTACAAATCCTGTCCTCTTGGTCCTCTTAGTGTTTGCATTTGTCGTATTACTGATGACGGTGAGGAATGTACGACCACTATTTTGTGTTAAACTGGCAAGCATTAGGACCACCAGAAGGCGGGGTCATCTAACTCCGCCTTCCACTCTGGTGCGTTTTCTTGAGTCTTTTTACGGCTGTTATATTTTGCTGCCTGGCACTTTTTTTGTACGTTAAGCAGTAGGTAAGAGGATACTACATCGTGTCGAGTACCTCTTTGCCAACTGCCAACTTAGTTTAACCCTTACACTTACAACGTCTTACCACTTAATAGCAACATGGATTATGAGGGAAGAAAGTTGGATCACAGGTACACGTTCGAAAATTAGTAGCAGCACCACAGCTACCTATAGGTTCAGTTTTACATCCACCATAAACATTCTTCATTTCACCATTTTCCAGATTAGAAATGGTGATTTTGTTTAAGATGAGTTTCCTGTCAAATTTTCTAGGTTTCATGTTAGCCTTCTTTATTATCTTTCACTGAGTTTATATTCTAACATCCTATAAAAAGAATTTCAATCTCCCATAATAAAAAAAAATTCCATCTTGTTAATTCTCTGGATCGGGAAGTCTTGTAAATCTATGTCTACCTGGTTCGACTACAACGAAGGCTTTCTTTAAATCATCTTAGGAATAAATCTCATGCGGCTTAGGTTTCTTGGCTGTTTATCCATTCAGTAAGGCGGCAAATTGATGAATATTATCTTCCTTGATTTTTGAAACACTCTGGTTAATACCGGCAGCCTTTTTTACAATGGACTTCTGGAGGAAATTCATCTTATCGAAATCAAAGGCCCCACCGAACAAACCCGTAACCGCGGCATGGTTTCTGAGCTCTGCTGGAAAAGCCTCATCGAATTGTTTGTGGGCGGTCTCTCCTTCTTCCATGCAGCAAAGGAAAAGTCCCAGGCGTTTTTGTTTAAGGGTGTCCAGGTGCTCCTGGTAAAATCGTTTCACCTTTCCTTGAATTTGACCCGCATGAATGGAGCCGCCGATGATAATGGTGTCGAATGAGGACAGATCGGAGCGGAATCGCTTTTTCAGATTCACAAGGCTGACTTCATCATTAAGCAGTTGTTCAAGCATTTGAGCTGCTTTTTCCGTACAGCCGTGAGTGGTTGCATAGGCAATAAGGGTACTCATGGTTTGTCCTCCTTTTTCCTTTTAGAGAGTGAATATTAATCTATTTGCCGCTAATTGTCAAGAAAATCGCAAAGAAATTGCTTAAAAGCAGCATTGCAAAATTTTTTGATTTATGATATAAATAGAGTGTAGTTTAATCGATCGAATTTTTTAGTATCGGTTGGCTTCTTAAATGCTTAAAAGATAAGGAGGCCCGCAAATGAGTAATGATAACAAGTGGAAGGAATATGATTACATTTTTAAACTTGAGCAAGAACTGAACAAGACCCGCTGGATGGTGTTTACTGCTCTTTTATCGGTTAGTTTCATAATTGGCGGCCTTGTATTGAAGGAAACAACTGCGCTTAGGCCACTTCTTACGAAATCCGGCATGGTATTCGGCTGGTTGATATTTATGGCTGGTTTCTATCATTACTGGTGGTTTCACAATAAAGCGCACGATCTGCGAGATCGCATGTGTGAACTGGAGGAACAACTTTCTATAGAAGTATTTAAAATTCGCACCAAGAGACCCAAATTTTTAGGGATTAAGATTTTCTACCATTGGGCAATTGATGTAGTGGCGTTGGCTTACACCCTGATTCTTGTTTTAGTTTTATTGCGATAACCATCAATTTTTGAAACGCTTGCGGTGATTCCGGTAACCTTTTTACATTAACTTCCCGCGCCGCCGGGTTGAGATTTTTGGTGGAGGGGATATAATCGTTGACAAAAAAAATAAAAATTTACCTATTTTTGACTTGATTTCTTTTAGAATATTCATGTATAATTAATCTTCTATAAGAAAAATACTTAATTCAGCGAATGAGATTTAGGAACGGAGGAACGTAGGAACGTAGGAACGCAGGAAGGGAGGTTTAAAGGGGTCTGGTACCCCGAAAAGAGGGAGTGAACATGCGGGAACAGCCAACACCGAGATGGCAGCGCTTTCAAATCATATGGTTTACCGTACTTTTGCTGTTTCTTTTTTCACCAGGGAAGCTGGAAGCAAAAAGGGCGGAGCAGAAAGTGGTGGAAGCTGTCCGCCTGGAAAAGCCGGTTAACATTGACGGCCTGTTAAATGAAACGGTGTGGCAGGGTCCGGGCTATTCGGATTTTGTGCAAGCGGAACCCCTTGATGGTCAACTTCCCACGGAAAAAACCACGGTGTGGGTGGCGTATGATGATAAAGCCCTTTATGTGGCTGCCCGTCTTTATGATTCACAGCCGGACAAAATTGCTCGCCACCTGGCCCGGCGGGATGATTATGTGGAAGCCGACTGGTTCGGTTTTGATATCGATCCCTATTACGACCGCAGAACCGGGTTTTGGTTTTCTATCAACCCCTCTGGCAGCATCATGGATGGGACCCTCTTCAATGACGAATGGGACGATACCACCTGGGACGGTGTTTGGACAGGCAGGACCTATATCGACGAAAAAGGGTGGAGCGTTGAGCTGCGGATTCCCTATCACCAACTCCGCTTTAAGAAGCAAAAAAGCCGGAACTATATATGGGGTGTTAACTTCCGGCGGGTGATTAAACGAAAAAACGAAGAAATCAGTTTCGTACGGGTCCCCAAAGGAGAAAGTGGATATGTCTCCCGGTTTGCCCGGCTGCAGGGAATTGCCGGGATCAATCCTGGCCGCTATATTGAAATAATTCCCTTTACCGTTGGCAAAGCGGAGTTTGGACCCGTGGAAGAGAACAATCCCTTTGAGACGGGTGAAGATTATTGGGCCAATGGCGGGTTGGACCTCAAAGTAGGATTAAAAAGCAATTTAATTTTGGATGCTACAGCAAACCCGGATTTTGGTCAGGTGGAAGTGGATCCGGCGGTCATCAACCTCAGTGCAGTTGAAACCTACTATGAAGAGAAACGACCGTTTTTTATAGAAGGGGCGAATACGTTTATCTTTGGCCAGGGAGGTGCCAATGATTTCTGGAATTTTGATTGGGGCAATCCCACGTTTTTTTACAGTCGCCGTATTGGCCAGGCACCCCGGTTGTTGGGTTCCCTTGACGGCGAATTTGTTGATTACCCCGAAGGCACCGCCATCCTGGCGGCTGCCAAAATCACCGGTAAGATTGGAAACGGATGGAATATCGGTTTACTTAATGCCCTGACATCACGGGAATACGCAGAAATCCAATTCAATGATACACGCTTGAAAGAGGAAGTGGAGCCTTTTTCCTATTATGGGGTGTTCAGGGCCCAAAAGGAGTTTAATAACGGTCGGCAGGGATTGGGGATGATTGCTAATTTAGTATACAGGGATTTAAAGAGTGAAAACGCGGTTAATGAATTAAATAGAAATGCCTTTAGTTTTGCCGTGGATGGCTGGACCGCCCTGGATAAGGATAAATCCTGGGTGGTTACCGGTTGGTTGGGGGGGACACGAGTTTCCGGCAGTGAAGCGAGCATGTTGACTCTTAAAAAATCGTACCCTCATTATTATCAGCGTCCCGATACCACCCATGTAACATTGACAGGGGACACAACAACATTGAGCGGATGGGCCGGGAGAGTAACGGTTAATCGGCAGAAAGGACATCTCGTGTTTAATGCTGCTCTGGGGGCGATATCTCCGGGTTTTAACATCACTGACCTGGGATTCCAGTGGCGTGGAGATATAATCAACGCGCATGTGGTTGCCGGATATCGCTCCTATCATCCGGGTAAATTATTCAGGAACTGGATGGTGGCAGCTGCTTCCCATCGTAATTATGATTTTGGGGGCAACCGCATTGGCGAAGCCTATTACCTGATCTCCAGGGCACAGCTGTTGAACTATTGGCGCCTGGATTTGCTGGTGGGCTATTACCCGGACCAGTGGTCCAATACCATGACCCGCGGTGGTCCCCTGATGAGACAACCTTCCTTTGTATTTTCACGGTTTGACATCTCCAGTGACAGACGGAAACCCATTATTTTATCCTTCCACGGCGATTATTTTAACGGACGCAACGATTATAAGTATTGGTTCGGCCAATTGAACGTTGAAATAAGACCAAATAGTAATTTTTCCTTTTCCATTGGCCCTGCTTATGAAACCAACCGCACCGATCTCCAATGGGTAGCCAATATTGAAGATACCTTGATGACAGATACTTACGGCACCCGCCATATTTTTGCCACCATTGACCAGGAGACAGTCTCAGCGGTCATCCGTATGAATTGGATTTTTACACCGAAATTAAGTCTTCAATTATTCTTGCAGCCCTTCATTTCAGTGGGGAAATATGAAGGATTTAAAGAGTTTGCCCGACCCGGAAGCCTGGATTTCAATTATTTTGGCCAAAATGATTCGGAGATATCTGCGGAAGGAGATCAATACCGCATTGATCCGGACGGCGCCGGCCCGGCAGAGGCATGTTATATTGACAATCCTGATTTTAATTACAAGTCACTGCGAAGTACCCTGGTATTGCGGTGGGAATTCAAACCCCGTTCCATTCTTTACTTAGTATGGACTCAAAACCGCTGGGATGAATCTCATCCCGGTGATTTTGATTTTTCCAGGGATATTGGAGACCTGCTGCGCGCTTCCGGTACCAATATCTTTATGATAAAATTTTCCTACCGATTCCAGTTGTAGATTGCAGAAATTGGATTAATTATGTATAATGACCAATGACCAATAAAGTGGCGATACTATTCAATCCCTCTTCGGGAAAGGGGCGGTCTGTAAGAGAAAGAAAGAGAATAGAAAAAATTCTCAATGTAAATGCCAATGGTATTGAGTTTGATTGGTTTGTATCTGAAAGCGAAGGGCACCTGAAGGAACTGGCAGCAGAGACGGTTGGACAATACCCGGTTGTTGTAGGGGTAGGGGGGGATACCACATTTAACATCGTGGCGCGAGAGATCATCAATTGTTGCCATCACCCGGCTCCGGTAATGGGAATGATTGGCACTGGTTCTTCCAATGACATTGTCCGGGCGTTGGGAATCGCTAAAATCGAAAATGCCTGCAAAGCCATTATCCGGGGAAATACAGGAAAAATGGATGTAGGATGCCTGAAGATGCAGATAAAACGAAATGGAGATGAATACGAGGAATCTCTTGTTTTCCTGGGCACCCTTAGTGTGGGGTTGGGCGCCGCGGTCAATCGGTACGTGGAACAGTTCCATCAGCATCACCGGGTCCTTTCCAGGGTAATTCCTTTAAACATTACCCAACTGGGTGCAGGGCTAATGGGCATTTCCCATTCGTTTTCAGCGAAAAAACTGCCCATTAAAACGGAAATTCAATACACCAATCCTGCTGATGGAGTTTCGATCAAGAAAGAAATCGGATTTTCGTTACTGGTGATTTTGAATACGCCGTTTTATGCCAATGGGTTTAAACTGGGAAAAAATGGTGGTCTTTTTGATGGTATGCTGGATTGCTGTGTCATTTATACGCATTCCTTTATGGACACCTTGCGGATGGGCATGAAGGTTCGGCGGGGTGTTTTTGCCCATATTACTGATGGGAAGAATCGGGTGGAATTTTTTCACTCCCCTTTATTTAAGATTTTTTCAAAAGAACCCGTTGACATCCAGGTAGATGGAGATATCATCGAGGGCGTGGAGGCGTTAGAAGTGACCGTTATGCCGGGTAAGTTAGAAGTGTTAATGTAAATTCCAAATTCCAATGATCAAAGGTAATGTCTATTTTTCTTGAAAATTAGCGGACATTTTTATTTTTTAATCTAGTGATTTCGCGGCGGTCTTTTTTGGTAGGTCTTCCGGTTCCTTTTTCCCGGAGGGCAAAGGGGGTATCTCTGATAACCCTTAATTTTTTAAATTCTTGCGGTGGGGTGATTTCTTCGACGTAGTCCACGGCTATTTTAGCTGATACTCTTTTTTCCAGCAATCCTTTGACGTTAAAGGTTCGGGTAATAATAGAGTGCCTGATTTCGATGACATCTCCTATTTTGACTGTATGGGAAGGTTTGACATTTCTGCCGTTTAAGAGGACTTTGCTTTTTTTGCAGGCGTTGGCGGCCGTGTTTCGGGTTTTGAAAATCCTGACCGCCCATAACCATTTATCGATGCGAATATGCTCATTATTTTTCGGTTCCATTTCAACACCTTCTGAATTCCTATTTTAACATAAATGCATATACAGTCAACCCGGCTCAACCATCTTACGTGATCATATTATATTGTAAGGGCACGGCATGCCGTGCCCCTACTTAAGAAAAAAAGAAAATGTGCCGATATTATTATTTCTTAATTTTTTTTGTTGGAATTTTTTTTTTATTTAGGATATAATAGTGGAGCCATGGTTAAGAAAAATATTAGAACGTTTGCCTATCTGCTGATAGGGCTGTTTTTTATGGGGTTAACCGGTTTATTCATTTCCCTGGCTGAGCTGAATGACAAGTATGAGAGGAAACACCAGGTAGTGAGTTTGTTGTCCAACCATGTTCTCAGGCTTCAGTATAAGATTGATAATAATCGTGAGAAAATCGCCAATTACGATTTTATGGAATACAAAATCAATGCGTTTTCTTCCCGTTATCCTTTTTTTGCCAAAATCGTGGATACCGTGTATGATAAAAGCCTTCAATATGGATTTCGACCGGACCTGGTATTAGGCATTATCAAGGTAGAGAGTGGATATGAGCCTACGGCTGTTTCTTTTAGGGGAGCCTATGGGTTGATGCAGGTTAATCTTGCGGTATGGCGGGAGGAATTGAACATCGATGAAAACCGTATTTTTGATGTCGCTTACAATATTGACCTGGGACTGAAAATTTTAAAACAATACTATGAAGAATCCAATGGGAATATGAAGCGGGCGCTGCATCTCTACAATAACGGTTACCTGTACAACAATACCGCTTATACGGATTTAGTCGATTCCGCTGTCCTCTCTTTAACGCCCATCAAAGGCATGTGGCAAGGTGTAGGTTTAGGATATTAAGCCCTCGGCGCCGGGAACTGCAAGGGGATTTCTTTTCCTCAACCCCAACCTTAATCTCAACTTTTTATCTTACTAATGATCTCGTCGGTGATTTCTGTGGTAGAAGCAGCGCCTTGTTGCAAAGCTTCCGGTGAACCTTTGAGTTTCATCATGTCATAGGTTCTGACCTTGCCTTCTTTTACCACTTTGGCGATAGCTGCCCTGATCTTTTGAGCCTTTTCGGTTTCGCCGATATGATCCAGCATCAAGCAAGCCGAAAGGATCATGGCAATGGGATTGACGATGGGGGGATCGTAGGTTTCGTATTTGGGAGCGGAACCGTGAGTAGGTTCGAAAATCGCCACCTCTTCTCCGATATTAGCAGAGCAGGCAAACCCAAGACCGCCCACCAAACCGGCAAAACCATCGGAAACAATATCACCAAACATGTTACTGCTGACAATCACGCTGTAATCTTCCGGGTTCTTGGTCAGCCACATCATCTGGGCATCGATGTTGGTGTTCCACAGTTCGATACCCTCGTATTCTTTGGCAATCTCCCTGCCGATGGCCAGCATCATCCCGGACGTTTCCCTGATGACATTGGGTTTTTCGCAAACCGTCACCGATTTATAGCCGAACTTTTTAGCATGTTCAAAGGCGGCTCTAACAATACGCTGTGTGGCTTTTTTAGTAAGAATACGAGTAGAGACCGCCAATTCCTCTTTAGGGGTATCGGCGAATTTTTTAAATTTAGGGTGGCTCGCTAATGCCTGGTATACATTATCCGGGGGATTGGTCCACTCTACACCGGCATACAACCCTTCGGTGTTCTGGCGAAAAATCACCACATCCACTTCCGGTTCTTCGATTTCATTGTTTTTTCCTCTGCGGATGAAATTGAGGGGATTGCCTTTAAAGGTTTTGCACGGTCTCATGCAGATATCCAGGTTAAAATGCTGTCTCAGGCCGACAATAGGGCTGTAGTAAACATATCCCTTGTCTTGCAGTTTCGGCGCCAGTTCTCTGGCTGCCTCTGCTTTGGGCTTGGAAGTAATAGCACCAAACAGGCCGATTTTGTGCTTTTCCAGTAAATCCAACGTACGCTGCGGCAAGGGATTCCCTTCGTTGCACCAGAACTCCCAACCAATGTCGGCGTGCACGTAGTCTGCTTGAAATCCCGCGGCTTCCAGTACCCGCAGCGCTTCCGCTAATACTATTTTTCCAATACCGTCTCCAGGCATCGTGACGATTGTTCGTTTTGACATTAAATCCTCCGTTTGTTTGAGTATTGTAGTAATCTATTTTTCTATCTTCGCTTTGATGTAATTGATCAGGCCGTCATTGTCCAGGATGTCCATTACCGTCCGGGGGTAAGGTGGAAACGTAAACGTACCCCTGGGAGTAATGATCTCACCTTTTTGCATATCCACGGTCACTTCATCGCCGTTTTCAATAGCCTCTACGGCTTCCGGTGATTTGATTGCTGGCATACCCGCATTGATGGCATTCCTGAAATAAATACGCGCAAAGGATTTGGCAATAATCACGCGAATCCCGGCATATTTGACAGCCGCAGCAGCCTGCTCCCGGGAAGAACCCATGCCGAAATTTTTACCAGCCACCAGGATGTCGCCCTCTTTTACTTTGTTGATAAATTCGGGGTCCAGGTCTTCCAGTGCATGTTTGGCCATTTCTCCCGGTTCCATTTTTTGATACGCGTATTTGCCGGGAAAAATAACATCCGTATCGATATTGTCTCCATATTTCCAAACGTTTCCGGTAAATCGGGTAATCATAAGAACCTCCCTGGATGAGTAATCTCTCCGGTTACGGCAGACGCAGCCACAGACAGCGGTGAGCCCAGGTAAATTTCAGCTTCCCGGCATCCCATCCTGCCTTTAAAGTTCCGGTTGGCAGTTGAAAATGTCACTTCCCCCGGCGCCATGACCCCCTGGTGGGCACCCAGGCAGGGGCCGCATCCAGGATTTAATACCATGGCACCTGCATCGATAAAGGTCTCTATGTATCCCTTTTTCAGGGCCTCTTTATAGATCTCCCATGACGCTGGGATGATAAGGGTCCTGGCTTTCACCTTTTTACCATTTAAGATTTCGGCTGCCCCCTCCAGGTCACGAAGTCCGCCGTTGGTACAGGTACCGATTAAAGCCTGGTGGATTTTGGTTCCTTCTACTTCTTCAATAGGAGCGTAATTATCTACCGTGTGGGGTTTTGCCACAGAAGGAGAGATTTTAGATATATCAAATTCAAACGTTTGATAGTAAGCGGCGTCTTCATCGGAGTAAAGGGGTTCGAATTCCGCTTTTGCCCGTCCCCGGATGAAGTCAAAGGTAACAGGGTCCGGCGGGATATACCCGTTTTTGGCGCCCATTTCCGCTGCCATATTGGTCAGCACCATTCGCTCTCCGATATCCATATAGCTAACAGTCTCTCCGGTAAATTCCACGGATTTGTAATCGGCACCATCGGATTTAATCTGGCCGATAATATAAAGCACCATATCTTTGGGAGTAATGTGCCGGGGGATGGTTCCCTTGATAATGATTTTCATGGTTTCCGGCACCTGGAACCACAATTCACCCGTGGCCCAGATGGCAGCCACTTCTGACCGGCCGATACCCGCGGCAAAGGCTCCAAGTGCACCGTATGTGGTGGTGTGGGAGTCGGAACCCACGATAAATTTGCCGGGCATGGCAAAACCCTGTTCCACGAACACCTGGTGGCAAATCCCATGGTTCACATCATAGAAATTGGCAATCCCCTGTTCTTCAACAAATTCCCGGATTTCTTTGTGATTGACGGCAGACGATTCCTTTGGGGCCGGTACCTCATGATCCAGTATAATTACCACGCCTTCAGGATATTTAACGTTGCTTACACCGATTTTCTTAAAGGTATTGGCAATGGCTGCCGCATTATCGTGACTCATCACATAATCCGGCCGGATCGAAACCATGGCACCCGCCGAAACTTCTTTTCCTGCTTTTTGGCTCATTAGTTTCTCTACAAACGTTTTCGGCATATTTTTATTCTCCTTCAAAAAGTATTATTGTATAATATTGACTATGTTATGTAAAGATGCATTTTTAATAAAACTTTTTAGGAGATTTTACGTATAATAATTATAAATAAGACATTTAGCGGAAAATAACCGCTGAGACTTTTGGTTAAAAAGGAGCGTGATTATGAAGATGCAAAAGAAAACAATTGAATCGGTAAGAATTGTTTTTGTTTTTTTTATTATTTCATCCCTTTTGCTGCCTTTATGGGCATCCACATACCCGGATGAGGTCCTTAAGGCCAAAGCCTCCATTAAGGGAAGTATGTTGAGGTCCCATATTGATTTCCTGTCATCCAAATACTGCAGGGGGCGGGAGACCGGGGATAATGGGATGGACGCGGCGGATAAGTATATTACTACTGTACTCAGTGGAGCGGGTGTTGAAGGTGCCGGTCGTATCGGAAGCTATTTTCAGAATGTCAAACTAAAAGCCCTCTCCCTGGAGAAAGGCATCGGTTTAACGATCGAAGAGACCGCCGCCGGTGTTAAGAGAGTAAAAGATGCCCGAATGGATTGGGATTTTCTGCCGGTAAACCTGTCGGCAGAAGAGGAAGTCACCGCCCCGGTGGTGTTTGCCGGTTACGGCATCACCTCGCCTGAGCATAAATATGACGATTATAAGAACCTGAATGCCAGGGGGAAAATCGTGCTGGTGATGCGGCATGAGCCCGGTGAGAAGGATGACAAAAGTCCCTTTGAAGGCCGGAAAAACTCGAAGCATGGAACTCTTTTGAGTAAAATCCTCAATGCCCAGGAGCATGGGGCTGTAGGTATTCTTTTTGTTACTGACCCCTTAAACCACGATGAACGGTCTGTCAGGGGCGGTTCTTTCATGAGTGGCACCTCATGGACGTACCTGAGAAAAGAGCGAATGAAAGAACATGAAGATTTTAAGTACATGAAATTCAGACCTATGCTGCGGATCATCGGGGATGATTTTGGGGTAAAAATCCCGGCGGTTGTCATTAGCGGTAAGCTGGGTGATTATTTACTGGGTGAAAAATATTCACTATTAGACATCCAGGAACAGATTGACAAAAACATGAAACCCAATTCCTTCCCGCTGCCGGGTAAACGGGTCACCATGGATATCTTTTTTAACAGCGAGCCGGTCAAGGCCAATAACATTGTAGCAAAGGTAGAAGGCAGCGATCCTGAGTTGAAAAAAGAAGTGGTTATCGTGGGTGCTCATTACGATCATCAGGGAAAAGACAACCGGGGCAGGGTGTACCCGGGGGCGGATGACAATGCGTCCGGAACAGCCGTGGTCATGGAACTGGCCCGCGCTTTCCATAACTTAGAACAAAAACCCAAACGCACCATCCTGTTTATACTATTTACAGCTGAAGAGCGGGGACTTTTGGGGGCACGTTATTATGTAAAAGACCCGATATTTCCCCTGGAAAAGACCGTGGCATTGATCAACCTTGATATGTTGGGGCGTAATGATGTGGACCAGGTATCCGTGATGGGTAAATACCAATACCCAAAGCTCTTTAAAATCATGGAAGCAGTCAATAAAAAAACCGTGAACTTTGAATTGAATCTCAGTGTCGAGGAGTTTGTCAGGAATTCGGATCAATTTCCCTTTATGCGGCATAAGGTTCCCTGCCTGTTATTCAATTCCGGGACCCATGATCAGCTTCACACCCCTGAGGACACCCTGGACCGGATTATCGTTGAAAAAGTAGAAAAAGCAGCCCACCTGGTTTTCCTTAGTCTCTGGGAAATAAGCAACCTGCCGGCAGGAACCCAATTGAAAGGTAAATAATAATGGAGGATACCATGAAAGCAAAAATTATATTCATATTATTAACCATATATTTCTTATCTTTTGGTTTTGCACAGCAAAATCAGTCTCCTGGAGAGGTTGTGGATAAATGTGTAAAAGCCCTTGGCGGAGAAAAGGGAATCGAGAATTTTTCCAATTTCGAAGCAAAGGGTGAAGCGCATATAACGTTTGGTACGCGAAAGATTACCGGTAAAGTAAAAGAGATTAAAAAGGGCAAAAGGTACTGGGCGCAAATGGAATTGAGTTTTGGCAGCAGCGAGTTTAAAGCGGTTCGGGCTTTTGACGGCAAGACTGCCTGGATGGACCGGATGGGGACCATTGTTAATCAACCGTCTCTTAATCTCCAGTCGGATGCAGATCATACCCCTGCGCTTTTGCTTGAAAAAGAGGCGAATTTTAAAATTACCGGTGAAAAAGAGATCGAAGGAAAAAAAGCCATCCGTTTAGAGGTGGAATTTAAGGGAAAGAAAACCACCTTTTTTATCGATCAAACCGATTACACCATCCTGGAAATCCTTTTCAAAGACCTTTATTTCGGCCAGCAGCAAACAAAAGAAACCATTGAGAAACGGATCCGCTACATGGATTATAAGAAAAAAGGCGATGCCATGTTTCCCTTTGGCATAGTGTATTACCAGAAAGGAAAGAAAAACATGGAAGTTAAGTTCAGTGAGGTCACGTTTAATCCTACTGTTTCCTCTGATATATTTACCCGGCCGGACCAGGAATTAGACTTACGGTACCGGGAAGAGATGTACCATTGAAGTTAAAGGAATTTGATTTCCCATTACCCCGGGACCGTATTGCCAGGTTTCCGTTGGAAAAGCGGGATGAATCCCGGTTGATGATGGTAGACAGGAAAACCCGGAGCATTTCTCATCACCGGTTTAAAGATATCGTGGGCCTGGTTGATGAGACGGATTTTTTTGTGATCAACAACTCCAGGGTTATCCCGGTGAAACTGTTTGGCCGCATCAACGGGAAACAGGTGGAGATGTTGATAGTAAAAACCATTGGCAACAATGACGTCGAAGCCCTTACTCTTCCGGCCAGAACATTCAAACCCGGTGAGAAAGTAATTATTGAGAGTGCCCGGGATTTATGGGCGGAAGTAATTGAAACCGGTCTGCGGGGCAGGCGTGTATTGCGGTTCAATAAAACTGTTGATGTGGTTTTAAAGGCCGGTTATGCTCCCCTGCCCCCATATATCAAACGAAAGTATGATGATGCCGTAAAATACCGGGAATTGGATTTGGAACGGTATCAGACGGTTTATTCAACGGTTCCCGGTTCTATTGCCGCACCCACGGCAGGTTTGCATTTTACCCCGGATATTATTGAAAGTATCAAGAAGAAAACTCAGGTCATTGAAATTACCCTGGAAGTAGGGGAGGCCACGTTTCAAAAAATTGAAGTAGAAGATATTGCTGATCATCGTATGGGGGAGGAGACCATTACTATTACTGCGGAAGTCAGACAGGAAATCCGGGCATTAAAGCAATCAAAGTGTTTGATTGCTGTGGGTACTACCACGGTGCGGTCGTTGGAGACCTGGGCTTTGCACTGGCCGGAGGAGGAGACGTTTTATTCCCGGTTATTTATTTCGCCTGGTTTTGAGTTCAAGATGGCGGATAAGTTGATTACTAATTTTCATTTGCCTGAGTCCAGTTTATTTATATTGGTATCGGCGTTTGCCGGGCTTGGGTTAATGAAGGAGGCTTACCGGGAGGCGGTTAAGGAAGGGTACCGTTTTTTTTCTTATGGTGATGCCATGTTTATTATTTGATATAGAGCTGCGGATGAACACGGAATAACGGAAAACAATTTCAGTGAGGCAGGATATTGTGAAGCGTAGTACGATGACTGACCGTGTATAAAAAGTTTTGCGGGGTCCAGGGGCGGTTTTTCAAAAGAGCCCCTGGCCGTCGGAGACAAAAAAAAGTTCTGATAGATTTCTAATAAGATTTCAGGATGGACAGTCAAAATATTTTTTGAGCTCACAGTTATTTCTGTCCATCCTGGAGATAAAAAATAGCGGTTAGTAGATCCGCACGGAGGGCATCAGTTTTTTTGAGTGCCCGTGCGGTAGGAGAGATAAAGTGGTGCCCTTCGGGCAAGTATAATAGGAATTTATTTCTTTGAAATCCTGACAAAATCTTCTGAGGCAACGATAAAGCTTGTGCTCAAGTGATCCTTGAATTTGTTCAAAACCTTTTGAATCACGCTTATTTTATTTTCAGTCATTTCGTTTTTCAGTCTCAGGAAAATGACGCCCCTATGGCCTTTTCCTCTTTTAAAGGGAAGAATTCTGTATTTCGCATAACCTCGGAAGCATATAACAGGCAAGCGGTGATATCTTCATCTTCGATTCCGTTGTATTCTTTTTTAATATCTTCGTAAGACATGCCATCAGCCAGGAGTTTCAATATATACTGTACGGTTAGGCGTGTTCCTTTGATTACGGGCTTGCCGGTCATGACTTTTGGATTGATGCTAATCCTGTTTAGCAACATATTGCTTTTCATATCGGTATAACCTCTGGGGTTAATATAATTGCTTAATGTTTATTTGTCAAGAAGTTTGTTGATTTATTCTTTACAAATGGCGCCCTTCGGGCAGATTTTAACGCCTTCGGCGTGATGGAACCACGAAGCCACGAAGGACACGAAGGAACATGAAGATTCAGATTTTTTTTCTGATACATAACATCATAGTCCATCAAAAAATCAGCGTTTATCAGCGGTACTTTTTTCTTCGCGTTTCTTCGCGTGCCTTCGCGGCTCCACTCAAACAGAGGTTCACTTCTTTTAGTTTTCGTTTATATCCCATTTTTTCCATCATTTCTTTTGCGGTCTGGAAATGATGAAGAGCTTCTTCAGCGTTGCCTTCGGCTTCGTATAATTTTCCCGCTTCCAGGTGGTAATCGGCAAGGTAGAGTTTCATGGACCCCAGTTCTGCGATTTCTAACGCTTCGTTTAAATCGTCCCGGGCTTTGGAGAAGTCCTTTTGCAACCGGTAAAAGGCTGCACGATCTAAAAGACCAATGACTAAGTAATATTGGTAGCCAGCTTTTCGCAATCCAGCCACCGCCTGGTCCAGGTAATCGTTTGCTTGAGTAAAGTATTCTTTTTTCTCTTTTTGCGCTTTTATCATCCATGCCCGTCCCAGTGAGAGTTGGTCAAGGGCAATGTCTAAAAGCCATTTTACATGTTTTGCCCATTTAAGCGTTTGCCCGGACCGTTCAATTACCTCCTGGTACTTTCCCTGTGCCAGCAGGAGGTCGCAGAATCGAAAGCCCCATAAGGAATAAAGGTAGGAATATTCCGGCTGCCTCTTTTTTTGCATTTCTTCCGCCTCTATCAACAATTTTTCTGCGTCCTCCAATTGGCCAGAGTGGTGGAGGGCATCGGCAAGGATGGTTCGAGTTGCCATTTGCCGAAATTCATCATCACTTCGGTCGGAATATGTGACACATTGCCGGGCATATTCTACTGCTTTCTCCACCTGACCCAACGTCAGCGCCAGTTCACTGAGGTTCCCGGCAGCTTTTGCGGAACTTAACCATTCTTTTTGTTGAATTGCCACCTCCATACTAACTTTCATGGGTCGGAGTGCCTCATTTAAACGCCCCAATGCGCGGAGACTAAAGCTGGCCCAATTCAATGCAGCGCCTTTTTCGTAATCGTTTAAACCGGCAGCCGGTTGGCTCCAGGGTTTCTCAAAAAAATGAGATACAGACGCAAGATCGGAACCAAATGCACCGAGGTTACTACAACAGTACTTCGTGTTGCTATCTCGTTGAGTTCGTGAATAATACACATCATACAATGCTTCCCGGTGCAATCCGGCCTGGCAGCCGTGGGCAATGGCGGCAAACAGGGGTTCCATCTCCTGGAGGGTGTCGGGCAGTTCTTTCTCCGGCAACTCTTTGTAATAATGGTAAAGCCTTTTATGGGCTTCTTTCCAGCCTTTTGGGTTTTCATTTTGCAGCTTTTCACCAAAATGCTCACGGATTAAGGGGTGGCAGTCCAATACATCTGGTTTCTTCGGGTTCTCCTTTGCCAAAAGATTGGCATCTCTGAGATTGTTTAAGGCATACTGCCAATCTTCTATTGATATTTTCTTTAATTTTTTTGTCACACCTGGAATCGGCCGTTTTGCTTTCAAAGCATTGATAGCTCCAATTTCGACAGGACGATCAAATAATCCCATTATCCTTAATATATCAAGCTCTGCTGATTTACCCAGCCATTTTTCATAGGCTTCCATCACCCGGCGGGCATGGCCGCCCTGTTTCTTTTCTTTGGTTAATTTCGGGATTTTGTCCCGTTTACGGATATCACTTTGATGAACGCTTTTGAGGTATTGGCCCAATAAGTTCAATGCCAGTGCATGGCCGTCAAAGTCCTGCACTGCCTCTAATATCTCTTTTTCCAAGCCTTTGATTCCAAAATTCTTTAACAATTCTACACCTGCTTTATCGGAAAGATGCTCCAAACAAATTTCCTTTACTGTAAAATCGATTTTATTCTTTAAATCCGTTACCGATTCACGAGTGGTAATCACACACAGTCCCGGTTGAGAAGCTGCTAACTCCTTTAACATGGTTTTCAGCCCCGGGTCTTTTACCTGGCCTTCCATGCCGTACGCTTCACCGGGTGGATATTGTAATGGTTCCAATCCATCCAATATAAGCAGCGTTCTCTGCTTGCGAATCAACCGCGCCAATCGCCGGCCTTTATCTACCGCAGAACCTTCCTTCGGATTTTTGTCCCCAAACCATTTTAATGTGTCTTGCATAAATTCATCAGCGGATGCCTGTTTTCCTTCGGCAGCGCCCTGGCTGTAAAAGGACCAGCCATAGACTTTTTCCGCTCCCCGGAAGTTATCCTGTTCCATCAAGTTTAGCCAATAGTTGACTAAAGCGGTTTTTCCCACACCGCCCCAGGCCACCAGGGTTATCACATGAATTTTCTTTTCCTTCCACGCCTCATATAAAATCTTTAATTCCTTTTCTCTCCCAAACAACTTCGGCCCGGTCACCGGTAGTTTGTATAGTAAAATGTCATCCGGCGGGAAAGATGGCTTTTCATGAATAGAGCGTTCTACTGAAGGTATCGGTTTACCGGGAAAAACCGGAGGTTTATCCGGCTTTAAACGTTTTTGGCTTAAACCGTTAATTAAAGTGTTTTTGGCTGTGTCGTTATCCAGTCCAACAAGATTAATATAGTTTATTTGACTTAGTAATCCATCCGGGTCACACTGCCGAACCAGGACAGGAACCAGTATCCCCTTTTCTCCCGTTGGGTCTTGGGCAAATGCGGCTGCCCATTCAGGATGCGTAAAAGAGGCATCCAGGTAATCCGGTGAAAGAACTGCAATGGTTCGTTCTGCCTCTTTTATTGCTTTCTGCATTTCCAGCACAAAATTGGAACCGGGCTTGAAATCCCAGACTTGTAAAATAATAGAATAGCCTGCTTCTTCCAATTGCCAGCCAATCCACTCGGCCCATTTACGGTCTGCTTTATTGTAACTAATAAAAACCTTACCCATCCGCAACCTCTCATCAGATGATTAATATAACATTATACCTTATTGTCAAAAAAGTTTCCAGCCAAAAGAATTATTTCTTTTTTAAACCACAGAGCCACAGAGGACACAGAGAGCACAGAGAGAGTTTTTTTATATCAATGACAGGGACCTGGTCCGGATGATAGTTTCAAATTGAAAGTATGACAGGGACCTGGTCCGGATGATAGTTTCAAATTGAAAGTATGACAGGGACCTGGTCCGGATGATAGTTTTAAAATGAAAGTATCACAGGGACCTGGTCCGGATGATAGTTTTAAATTGAAAGTATCACAGGGACCTGGTCCGGATGATAGTTTGAAATTGAAAGTATCACAGGGACCTGGTCCGGATGATAGTTTGAAATTAAAAGTATGACAGGGACCTGGTCCCGATACTGTTGACTTAAGAAAAATCCGAAATTCGAATATCGAAATCCGAAACAAATTCAAATGACCAAAATTCAAATGACCAAAACGAAAAGAACCTGAAAGTATCGTATCATGTTGTTTTTGTTTTGAATTTTGGAAATTTGGATTTTGGATTTGTTTCGGATTTCGTGCTTCGTGCTTCGGATTTAAATTTTTGCACCTCAATCGAGGCTTAACGTGATACTAGAACGAAAGGGGTCATCCCGGTTCCAATACCGGTCAACTCCCTACTTCTTGCAAATATTCCAACACCTGGTGCTTGTATTCATCCGTGAATTTATCCTTATTCTCCACAGGAAATACCCCATCGATCAAACCCATCCCTTCATAACTCTCTTCCCCCTTAAAGGGTTTTATATATTGACTCTCAATATGCGGCTGTTTGCTTGCTTTGTAGGAACCTGAAAACATACTCTTAATATTGGTTTCAAACAGCGGTCCCTCCACCCCGGCGGGTGAAATTTCAAAGGCACAGTACGTGTCGACTCCCAACTCTTCATAAGCATACATATCAAGGACAAATTTCTTCAACAGAAAATCATCCTTAAGTACAACCAGGATGATTTCATTCCTGTCATTGGCATAGATACCATTATTGTAGATTTTATCTACTTCGCTTTCCCCGGCTACATGGTAATATTTCATACTTGCCTCCTATTCCGTGTTCAACCGCAGCTAAATTTTTTAACCCCCTATTTATACCATAAAACACTATAAAAAGAAAAGAAATATTTTCACCTTTGTTTTTTTTGTTTCTTTTTAGCCACGAAGGTACACGAAGTTACACGAATAAAATAATATTTGAATTTTGGCCAATTGAATTTGTTGGAAGCAGCGGGATTCAGGATTTTAAATTTATTAGCAATTGATATGTTCATTTTGAAACCTATCGGCAGAGAGGCCCCTTATGCCATCTACATTCTATTGGTTCCCTACCTCCTAATCTTTTTTTCTTTGTGTATCTTCGTGTATCTTCGTGTATCTTCGTGGCTAAAAATAAAAAGAAAAAACCCTTCGTGGCCTTCGTGGTTTAATAAAAATTTTAGTATGGTATAATAGGGGGTCAAATGAAACAAGAAATGAGGATAAGATAAAATGAAAAATAATTTTAATTATAAAAAACTCGCAGCAATGCTGCTTTTCCTGTTATCGGGGTTGATATCCCTGGTGTTCCAGGTGGCCTGGCTAAAAATGCTGCTCCTGGTATTTGGCAACACGGTATGGGCAGTCGGTACATTGTTAACGGCTTTTATGGCCGGATTGGCCCTGGGCAGTTGGCTGTTCGGCCGCATCGCCGACCGCACCGGGTCACCGCTGCGGCTGTACGGTATCCTGGAAGGCTTTATCGGCTTATATGGACTGTTAACCTTGGTGGTATTCGCAAAGCTGCACGTGATTTATATTCCCTTGTATTCCCTCAGCGGCGGCGATAATATGCTGATGGGATTCATTAAATTCTTCCTGGCCCTTATTATCCTTTTACCCCCCACTATCTGCATGGGCGCTACACTGCCCCTGCTGGCCCGGCAATTTACCCGGGATGTAAAATCCGCCGGCTCCGGCATCGGTTTCCTTTATACCATCAATACTTTGGGAGCAGTCCTGGGTACGTTTATTGCCGGTTTTTTCCTGATCCCGATGCTGGGTCTGCAAATGACTGTGATAACCGCTGCTGTAGTCAATTTTATCATCCTGGCAGCCGCTTTCCTGCTGACCCGCGGCGAAAAACCCTCCTTCTTCTGGAAAGGTTTATTTAAATTCAAGGTAAAACCCATGCCAGGACATTGGGTCATGTGGGTATATTTTGTTTGCGGTTTTACCGCCCTGGCTTACGAGGTTATCTGGAACCGCATCCTCACCCTGCACCTGGGCAGCAGCGTTTATGCTTACAGCATTATGCTGGCCGTCTATCTTATGGGCATTACCCTGGGCGCGGCTATCATGAGCTACTTTGTTAAAAACTTGAAAAACCCGGTCCGGGTGTTTGCCATCATTCAACTGGCACTGGCTCTAAATTTAATCCTTATTATCAACCAATTCGGCAGCCTTTCCGATCTCATGGGCGCCATGGGAGAGGCAATGGCAGCCCAGAGATATTCGACCTTTATATTAGCCCTGGTTTTCTCTACTCTGCAACTGTTAATCCTGCCAACAGTACTGATGGGGGCTAGTTTTCCCCTGGCTGTCCGGCTTTTTGTCCGCAGCAAAGAAGAGCTGGGCAAAGAGACCGGCCAGCTTTATGCCATGAATACATTGGGTACCATTGTGGGATCGTTCTGTGCCGGGTTTGTCCTACTGCCTTTTTTGGGCGCACAAAAGAGCCTGCTGCTGGTGGCTTCCCTGAACCTGGGCGTTGGGGTTTATCTGGTGTTTGAAGACCAGGGAGCAAAACTAAAAAAACTGGTCATTGCCGCAGCATGCGTACTAATTTTTTACGGGGGTTATTTCCTTTTAACCTCCCCGGACCAGGTGATCCTGACCGCCGGTATTTTCCAGGATGCGGGCCGCAATAAAGTCAAACTGTTGACCTTTGAAGAAGACATCTATGCCACGGTTACCGTGGAAGAACGCAAAGGGGTACGGGGAACGTGGCGGCAGTTGAGCATGAATGGTGTGAATGTGGCGGGAACTTCCGGTGAGCTTTTTTCTATCCAGAAACTCCAGGGTCATCTGCCGCTGCTGCTTCATAAAAATCCCAAAAGCGTGCTTCATATTGGTTTTGGCAGCGGGGGCACTGCCTGGGCGGTTTCCCGTTACCCGGTAGAAAAAATAACCATTGCAGAAATCAGCCGTAGTATCATTGAAGAAGCATCCAAATATTTTCAGATGATCAATCACGGCGTACTGAACGACCCTCGGGTGGAAGTGATTTTTACCGACGGCAGGAACAAAGTACTGGCAGATACGGAAACGTACGATGTGATTCTATCCGATTCCATCCACCCGCGTTTCAGCGGCAACGGCAGCCTCTATACCTATGATTATTACAAACTCCTGAAAAAACGGTTAAAACCCGGGGGATTGGTGTCCCAGTGGCTGCCTTTCTACAGTATTACCCCTGAAAACTTTAAGATGATTGTTAAAAGCTTTTACAAAGTCTTTCCCTATACATCGGTCTGGTACACCAACAACACCATGAACTCCTACGTCATTGTCATCGGCAAACTGGACCACGGGAAAATCGACTATGCGCAAATAGAAAAGAGATTAGCTATGCCAACAGTGGCGGCGGATTTGCAGGAGATCAATACGGAGACCCCCTTCAAAATCCTGGATTTTTTTCTTTTTGCCAACGGCAAAGTAGGGGCGTTTGTGGGGGATGTGCCGCTGCATACTGATGATAATATGGCAGTGGAATACCTTTCCGGCCGGGCGTTGAGCAAGAGCCGCACCAGTTACAATAATTATATTGCGCTGCTGAACTATCGAACCCCGGTAAAGGATTACCTGGTGAACCTGGGATCCGCTGTCGAGAACAAAGATAATATTGTAAAGGAATTGGAAAAGTACTGGGTCACCACCGGTTATAACCTGAAAGGACAGCAGTTGTTCTGGGAGGGAAAGCGGAAAGAAGCATTTGAGTTTTTTAACCGGATTCCCGGTTATAATCCCGATGATAAAGAGCCGGTAGAATATTTTGGAGCCTCTTACCAGGAAGCCTTTTTGACCAAAGCAAGAGTGGTTAACAATTAAGTAGTGCCTCCGGCGGCCAGGGGGTTCTTTTGTTAATACTCTGCAAAATGCGCTAAAAAAAACAACGTTTTTCCGTTTGATAACTTCCAAACGTCATGAACGACGCCTATAGGCTGGGGTCGCCGACCCCCTTTTAGGAAAAACCACCCCCTGGACCCCTGCAAAACTTTTTATTTATTAATGTAAACTTTTTTACAAATAATTTCGTACAATATATTTAAATGAAAAAAGGAGGTCATATGAAGTCAAAATTATTTACGGTTTTAATCGTGGTCACGATTTTTTGTCTGGTATTAAACAGTCCTGTGCTGGCTGAGAGTTCAAAGGAAGTAAAACCCGAGAAACCAGGGAAAAAACCTGTGACTCCGGCGGTGGATGAAGCGAAGCTGGCAAAGCTTTCGGTTACGAATCATTCCATTGTGATTGATAAAAAACCATTAAATTACAAGGCCACTGCCGGTTACATGTTAATGAAAGACGATTCCGGCAAGCTCCAGGCAACGATATTTTTTATTGCCTATAGCAAAGAGGGAAAAAACGATTTACAGAAACGGCCCATTACGTTTGCTTTTAATGGTGGACCGGGTGCTGCCGCTTGTTGGATTCACATGGGAGGGTTAGGACCGAAACGGGTAAGATTGTCGGAAGAAGGGTTTGTTTTACCACAGCCGTATGAGTATGTGGACAATGAATACACCTGGTTAACCTTTACCGACCTGGTATTTATCGATCCGGTGAGTACCGGTTACAGTCGGCCTGCCCCTGGTGTAGAGAAAAAAAAGTTTCACGGGTTAGAAGAGGATATCAAATCTGTGGGTGATTTTATCCGGCTTTATGTCACCAAAAACAACCGCTGGCTGTCTCCCAAGTTTATATGCGGAGAAAGTTATGGTACGACACGGGCAGCCGGGCTTTCCAGTTATTTGCAGGATACCTACGGCATGTATCTCCAGGGCTTGGTGCTGGTCTCCACCGTCCTGCACTATCAGAACAGCCGGTTTTTTCCTGGCAATGATATGCCCTGTGTGCTTTTCTTGCCCACTTATACAGCCACTGCCTGGTATCATAAAAAACTCCCGGCAAAATACCAGGAGGACCTGGAAAGCACCCTGAAAGAAGTGGAACAGTGGGCGTTAACCGACTACCTGGTGGCGTTGGCTAAAGGGGATAAACTGACAGAACAAGAGCGAAACACCGTCATTGATAAATTGGCTCAGTATACGGGACTTTCCCGGAAATATATCGATAATACCAATCTGCGTATCGAGATATTCCGGTTTATCCGCGAACTCCTGCGGGATGAAAAACAGGTGGTGGGGCGTTTGGACAGCCGGTTTAAACATGAATCCCTGGATGCTGCCGGTGAATTCTTTGAAGAAGACCCCAGTTTTGTTATTGCCGGTCCATTTGTAGCGGTCATTAATCATTATATTCGCAGTGAGCTGAAATATGTCAATGATATACCTTATTGGCCCCTGACCTTCCAGGTACATCCCTGGAATTGGGGGCGCGGTAACAGGTATGTCAATGCAGCAGAAAGACTTCGAAAGGCCATAGAGAATAATAAATATTTAAAAGTCATGATCGCTAATGGTTATTATGATCTTGCCACCCCTTATTTTGCTGCTCTCTATACGGTCAATCACATCGGTTTACCTGAATCGCTGGCAAAAAATATTGTCATGAAATATTATGAAGCGGGTCATATGATGTATATTCACAATCCCTCGATAAAAAAACTCAGGGATGACGCCAGGGAGTTTTATAGAAATACCATAAAGTAGTCAGTAATAATATAATTGTACATAAATCGTACACAATTGCAGAGTCAGTGCATAGAAATCCGAAATTCAAAGCACGAAATTCGAAACAAATCCAAATGACCGAAATTCAAATGACCAAAAGCCCGCGGCGCGGGCACCCTTTTAAAGGAGATCATATAATTTATATGAAGTAGGACCAGATTGTTTTTGTTTTGAATTTTGAACATTTGAATTTTGAATTTGTTTCGGATTTCGGATTTAGGATTTCGAATTTCTCTTTTTATGTGGTAACATTTTTGTATACTTTAACTGAAATCATTGATGGTTGGCGGTTTTTCAGGGGAGAGGGTCACATATTTATATATTTACACTCCTGGGAATCTATGTTAT
>JABAOH010003471.1_pt1 | contig 66760 bp, 60 predicted proteins | sample 7062181 | NCBI WGS metagenome assembly JABAOH01 (sample SAMN14538630, study PRJNA623070) | marine sediment metagenome | biome: marine biome [ENVO:00000428]; feature: marine pelagic biome [ENVO:01000023]; material: deep marine sediment [ENVO:00002113]; isolation source: pool of 5 deep marine... | reverse complement strand
GTCGGGGGATTTGAGGGTAAAAACGTTGGGGCGTACCGTGGCCATCTGTGGCCTGACGTGCGAAAACGTAACATCAGCCAAGACTTTTCCACCATACATGGGCCTTTTCGCGATAATGCCCTTATCATCGCCTATGGTGATATCAATACAGTCCGCTGCATACCCCGTGACGAGACGGCAGGCCAACCAGGGAAAGAGATCCCTGCCCATGAAGGTGGAACCACCCAGCAGGATGGAGGGATTGCATTCTCGTACCATTTCAGCCAAGCTTTCCCCATAGGAGTCAGCGCTGTAGTGCTGATAAAGGGGATCGTCGATGACGTAGACCGTATCCGCGTATCTACTCAATTCTTCAGCCAGGGGACTGACCCCGTCCCCGAAGAGCACGGCAGCCACATCCTCTCCCAGTGCGGAGGCCAACGCCCATCCCCCCGACAGGAGCTCCATGGAAACTTTCCTTATGACTCCATCTCTCTGTTCCACAAATATCCATAAACCGGCCATATCCTACTCCTTGACCTATATCACTTTCTCCTTCTCCCGCAATATCTTCACCAAGACTTCGACATTTTTCGGGAATTCCTCCTCGATCATCTTCACCGCCGGCCTTTTTCGAGGCGGATAGAATTTCACGATTTTCGTCTTGGGCTTTATGTCCTCCGGGGAAAGGCCCAGGGCTTTGAGGTCGATTTTCGCTATTTGGGCCCTCATCGCCCTCATCACCCCGGCAACCTGCGGAATCCGTGGTTCATTGAGCCCCTTCTGTGCGGTAAACAGAGCGGGAAGGGGATACGTAACGACCTCCCTACCGCCCTCTATCTCCCGGGTTGCTGTTGCCTCCTTCTTGCCACCATCAATCTCCAACTCAACGATGGAGGTAAGATAGGGAATCGCAAGGAGCTGCGCCAGGGCAGGGCCCACGGCTCCCGAATCATCGTCGATGGCTTGTTTACCGCAGAGAATCACGTCATGGTCTTGGCCCTCGATGAATTTTCCCAGGGTCCTGGCGGTGGTGTAGCAATCGACATCTTCCAGGGCTGGGTCTTCGATCTGAAAAGCCTCATCAGCACCCATGGCGATGCCCCTTCGCAAGGCATCCGCCGCCTTTTTGGAACCCAGGGTTACAACCGTTACCTTTCCACCTCCCAGTTTTTCCTTGATCCTCAATGCTTCCTCCACGGCGAATTCATCGAAGAAGTTGAGGGCATATTTATTTTCAATATCCAATTCGGTATCCGATTGAGCCCTGATGATTGCTTCCGCGTCGGGGACCTGTTTTACCAGAACCAGGATATTCATGCAATCAATCCTCCTTGAGATACATCCTTCCGAGATAGTCCTGAAGTACCTCATGGCATCCGCCCCCATAGAGGAGAAACCGCGCATCCCTGAAGTACCGCTGAGGCGGGTATTCCATGGCAAAGGCATTCCCCCCGTAGATGCGGGTAGCTTCATCAACTGCGGATAGACACATCTCCGTGGCGAACATCTTCGCGAGCATGCAGTCATTGAGGCAGGGTAAGCCTTGCTGGATCATCCAAGCGCAACGGTAACAATACCATCGGGCAGCCTCATACCATGCCCAGAAGGTTGCGAACTTGGATCGTATGAGCTGATATTGAGAGATGGGATTACCAAAGGCAATTCTTCGGTTAGCATACTGCTTGGCGTCGTCCATGGCCATTTTAGCGATGGCGCAGGCGGCAAGACCGGTCATGACACGAACCTCGTTGAGGATTTCACCCGCATATTTGACGCCTTTACCCATCTCCTCCCCCAAGAAGTACTGCTTGGGAACACGCACATTATCGAAGATCAGCTCACCGGTTACGGAGCCCCTGCAGCCCAGTTTTTTGAGCCTCTGTCCCCTGGAGAAACCCGGCATATCCTCCTCGACTAAGAAGAAATTAAGGGCCTTAATCCCCTGACTGGGATCCGTCGTGGCCAGGACCGTGCAAAAGTTGCACGTAGGTGCATTGGTAATCCACATCTTGGTGCCATTGATTACCCATTCATCTCCGTCTAGAACCGCCGTCGTCCTCGTACCGGCGAGGTCTGAACCCGATTGGTCCTCCGTGAAACAAATGGTTCCGATCTTCTCTCCCTTAATGGCCGGGACCAGGAACTTTTGCTTGACCTCTTCGGTCCCGAACCGGGCGATGAAATAGGTGCCCATCAGGATCTGCATGGTCACGGTCATGGCGAAGCCAACATCTCCACGAAAGAGTTCCTCGTAGAAGATCATCTGGGAGATCATGTCAAGGTTCATGCCCCCATACGTCTCGGGATGCCGGATCCCCAGATATCCCAACTTGGCAAACTCATGCCAGAGTTCGAAGGAGAATTCCTCTTCCTCATCGAGTTGTCGGACTTTGGGCATAATCATGCGGTTGATGGTATCCCTTACTGTCTGTCTGAAGAATTCCTGTTCTTCCGTGAAAGCAAAATCCATTAGTGCCCTCCCTGAGATCTCAAATCCCTTGGTGAAAGGGTAGCTTGACTTTCCGTATTTCTCGCTGTGGTTATTCCCAGATAGTCGCAGACTTCTCGGTTGAGGGGGATTAGATAATCTTTCTTTCCTTGAACTCCTTCAACTGGTCTTGGCTATATCCCAACATCGACCCATAGATCTCCTCATTGTGTTCGCCGAACCGGGGGGGAAAGCTCAAGGTGAAGTTAACGGATTTGAGATAGGCAGTGGTGAAAGGAGGTGGAGACAGAGCGAGTTCCATCCCCGTTTTGGGGTCCTTGGCCCTGAGCAGGATATCCTTGATAAAGGGATCTTGGGTGACCTCCTCGACGGTGTTCACCTTGGAAATGGGGACGGTTGCCTTGACGAAAATGTCTACCCATTCCTGGGTGGTCTTCGTCTTTGTGACCTCGTTCATCTCCTCATTAAGAGAAACTACATCCGCGATTCGGCCAACATTCGTCTCATACTCCTTCCTCGCCAAATGGTGGAATTCGGGCATACTGGTAATGGTGTTCCACTGCCTGTCGTTTCCAACCGCTATGTAGACATACCCATCCTTGGTAGAATAGACCGAGACGGGCGCAAAAAACTCGTGGGTGTTTCCCCTCCGCGTGATCGTTTTCCCGAATGACGTGGCTAAGGTGATGGGAACTGTCAACCAGGAAACTGTGCTCTGAAACATGGATATGTCGATTCGACTACCACTGCCAGTCATCGCCTTTTTGTACAGGGCCTTCATGAGCTCCCCATATCCGTGTTCGCTGGCCCCCATATCGGCCAAGGGTATTCCCACCACCTGGGGTTTACCATCCCTCTCCCCTGTCAATTCCATGAGACCCGCCCTGGCTTGAAGGACGGGGTCGTAGGCAGCCTCGTTGCTCGTGGGACCAAAGCCCGTGATGCCAAGCCAGATGATATCTTTTTTCACTTTTCGGAGCATTTCATACTCGATTCCCAATTTCGCGTAGTTTCGAGGGAGTTGGTTGGTGCAGAAGATATCTATCTTCAGTTTCGAGATCAAACCTCCGAGGATTTCTTGTCCCTGTTGAGTAGCCAAATCAAGGGTTACGGCCTTCTTACCGGAATTAATGGGCAAGAAGTAGGAGTTCATCCTCTCCTGCCCCAATACGTTATCCCCTATGTGTCGGTTGGGATCTCCGTAAACGGGATGTTCCATTCGAATAACCCGGGCCCCATCCTGAGCCAATCTCCAGGTCAAATAGGGCAACGTAGTGGCCTGCTCCAAACTCAATACGGTGATATCAGAGAGGATTCCGGTTCCCATCTGGCCTCCGAGAGGGTTTATGGACACCTCGGGANNCTCGGGATCTGGATACAGTATCCAAGAAAGGACAAATCCAAAATACAATCACCGATAGAGGGTGTCAAGGAATTCTTCCCAATCCCCTAGGTTTTGGATTCCTTAAAATAGATCACCTGATGACAATGGGCCAAAATTTCTTCGCGCTGGTTTCGTACGAAGGCCTCAACCAGACCAATCCTTCGCGTGCGATAAACGACCCGAGCCGTGGCCTCCAGACGATCGCTCGGTTTACCCGGCGACAAGAAATGAATGTTGGATTGGATCGCAACTGCCGGTTCCCCGAAGCTGTTTCCAGCCGCCTCGCACGCATGATCAGCAACGGAAAAGATAGCACCCCCATGGGCCATCCGAAAAAGGTTGACGTGATCGTCAGTGACGTCCATGAGCGCCTTGGCGCAGCCAGGTGAAAGTTCGACGACCCGCATACCAATGGATTTGGCAAAGGTATCGTCGATATTGACCCTTTCCAATATCGCATCGAGCCCCTTCTGATCCAGTTCTGACACATTCCCCATAAGACCTCCCCACTGATCCCGTGATGCCATCGCTATCATAGAAGAAAGAATGAAAATGTCAATAAGCCAGTTCTCGAGAGAGAATCATTATCCCCTCGCTTCAATGCTGCGTGGTCTGGTGGCCGAATCCCCTTTCGATCACTGAAAAGAATTTTTGAGCCTTCTAAAGTTACCCACTACAAATAGCGCGCAGGTACCACCTCGTTCCCGAAACTCACCGTTCAGGCTCAGAATTTGCAGTTGCGGTCAAGCAGTGTTGCGGTGCTACGGTCATGCCGGCAGGGCGGTTAACATTTTGATTCAACTAGCTGTTTATTCTTGCTGAGAGCTCCTTTTTCTCGGTTTTAAGACATTCCTTATTGGGGGGGAATTTCCCGAGTCTCTGGAGAATAGAGTTCTGCTTGAGTTTGCCTTGTTGAAGGAGAGTGCCAACTAGCCAGATTGGTGGAGATATGGGATAGAGGAAAACTCATCTTTGATTTTTCAGGTTAAGCTTGTATAATGGATCGAAAAGGGATGTGAAATGGGGTCTTGATGTGGAGATATTGAAGGATAAAGAGATCATTTTGGGTGTAACCGGGGGAATTGCGGCGTACAAGGCCGTTGAACTGGTTCGGGAGTTGACCAAAAAGGGGGGAAGGGTTCATGTGGTCATGACCAGAAATGCTCAGGAGTTCATCACTCCACTTACGTTTCAGACGCTTTCGGGCAATCCCGTCCAGACAGACCTATTTTCCCTGGTTCAGGACTCCAAGATAGGTCATGTGGCCTATGCGGATATGGCCCATGTGGTGGCGATTGTCCCTGCTACGGCCAATATTATTGGGAAAGTAGCCCATGGCATCGCCGATGACTTTCTTTCCACTATGATCATGGCCACCAAATCGCCGGTATTGTTCGCCCCCTCCATGAATGTCAATATGTGGGGGAGCGCGGTGGTCCAACAGAACGTGGCCCTACTGAAAGAGGCGGGTTATCACATTATCGGCCCAGAAGAAGGGGATTTGGCGTGCGAGGTCATCGGGCAGGGGAGATTGGTGGCAGTGAAGGATATTGTGGAGCATATCGAAGACCTTCTCGTTGAAAAGGACATGGATGGAGATCGCGTTCTCATAACCGCAGGCCCGACCCACGAGCCCATGGATCCGGTTCGCTTCATTACGAACCGATCTTCGGGAAGGATGGGATTTGCCTTGGCGAAGATGGCCCGGAGAAGGGGGGCGCAAGTAACCCTGATTAGCGGCCCCACTCATCTCGCCGTTCCGAGGGGAGATATCCGTTTCATTTCGGTGGAGACGGCTTCCGAGATGCGAGAATCGGTATTGGAACACTATAAGGAGTGTTCAGTTATCATCAAGGCCGCAGCTGTTTCCGATTATCACCCGAAATTCACGAGCAAGCAAAAGCTGAAGAAATCGAATACCACTGTTTTCCTCGAACTGGAGAGAAACCCCGATATCATTCGGGAGGTCGGATCGCTCAAGGGAAACCGTGTCTTGGTTGGATTCGCTGCTGAAACGAGCGATCTCATCGCAAATGCGAGGAAAAAGTTGAAGGAGAAACAACTGGACTTGGTTGTTGCCAACGATGTTAGCCGATCCGACTCGGGGTTCGCGGTGGAAACCAACAGAGTAGTTGTTATCGACTCCGAGGGGAAAGCGGATCGCCTTCCATTGAAGAGCAAGGACGAGGTGGCAAATATTATCCTCGACAGGATCGTTCAGATCTTGAAGGAAAAGGGTGCTCTTAGGGTGAAGCCCTAGGATGGAACCTTCTAAGGAGCCTATGCGAGGACAAAAGGAGTACTACTGGTTTTTCTCGGGCTTTTCTTTTTGAGTTTCGGCCTTCGGTGATTCACCAGCTGGTTTTTTTGCCTCTTTTTCGCCTTCCTTCCCTTTCTTTCTGCTTTCAGAAGGGTAGTCGTTAACGTAGAATCCCGATCCCTTGAGGATGAAATTCGTAGCCGAAATGATTTTCCTCGCTTGTCCCAAACACCTTGGACAAGCGGGGTTAAACTCTTCGTCTATCTTGTGGAAGACCTCGAATGTATTATTACACTTTTGGCATTGATATTCATAGATTGGCAACGGAGTCACCTCAATGGAAAACTGGGGCATTTATGATAGCGGCGCATTCTGCATTTCCTTTCGGAGCTTGGTCAACGCCTCTTTTTCTATCTGTCTAATCCTTTCCCGAGAGAGGTGAAGTGTATCGCCAATTTCTCTCAAAGTCAAGGGGTTATCGCTCATGATACGGTGACCGATGATGTATCGCTCCCGCTCGCTCAACTTGGCGAGGGCCTTTGAGATTTCGTTCTTCTGGATCTGGGAGTCCTGAGATCGAATCAACAGGTCTTCCTGATCGGGAGAATCATCGGAGAGGAGCGCTAATGGGGTTAATTCTTGATCTTCATCGAAGGGGAGATCCAATGATAGGTCCCTTTTGCCCATACGTTGCTCCATCTCATGTATCTCCTCCTCTTTTACTCCCAAATCTTCGGCGATATCCTTATAAGACTGTGGACGATCTCCTTGGGGAGCTTCTAGTAACCTTCGAACTTTTCCCAGTTTGTAGAACAACTTCTTCTGGGCCTGAGTGGTTCCGATTTTAACGATACTCCACGACTTTATGATGAAATTTTGAATGTATGCCCTGATCCACCAGACGGCATAGGATATGAAACGATATCCCCTACGGGGATCGAATTTCTTAACCGCCATCATCAAGCCGATATTTCCCTCCTGAATCAGGTCCAGGAGTTTAAGCCCATAGTTCTTATACTCCAAGGCGATCTTGACAACAAATCGGAGATTTGATGTAATCAACTTGTGGGCCGCCTCCGTATCGCCCTTCTCCCGATATCTCAAGGCCAATTCGAATTCCTCTCGGGGCGAGAGGATCGGCAATTGGTTAATTTGAGCCATATAGAGATCGAGAGCATTGCTGACAACTGGAAGATGAGACATTTTCTGTTCCCCCGATTTATTAGCACTCAACTTAAATGAGTGCTAATAATGTAACCACTCGGCAGCGAAAATGCAAGGCCTAAATAGAGGAGTTTTCAAAGGTATTTTTTTATTTCATGTTAATAATTTCTTTTTTCAATAAATTTCATAAATTATTTAAAAATTTCATCGATTTTTGTCCATTTCCATTCGAGCAAAGAGGTTTTTGAAGGGATACCCACCGGTTTTCATCGGGAGGAGCGCGAGGCATGGAAGAAGAGGATAAAGAGGGTAAGGGGTTTGTTGTGAGAGACAGAAGGCATTTTTTTCAGAAAGAGGAGGAAAGGGCCCCTGGCAAAGAGGAGAAGCCTAAGGAGCCAGAGGGCGATGAGGCGAGGGCAAGAGGAAAGAAGCGGGAAAAGGAAGCCGAGAAAAAAGAGGAGAGAAAAGAGCAGAGAGAAGAAGGCCAAAGGCAGGAAGTTCCCCTTCCTGAGGTTACCTTCTCCAATTTTGTCTTTTCTCTGACCACCCAAGCTCTCATCCAGTTAGGTGAGATTCAGGACCCAGAATCGAAGAGAGCGATGAAGAGCCTCCCCTTGGCCAAACAGACCATCGATCTCATCGGGATGTTGAGGGAAAAAACGAGCGGAAATTTGACGAAGGAGGAGGAGGCTTTGATCGACAACGCATTATACGATCTCAGGATCAGGTATGTGAAGGCGTCTGGATAGCTCAAATCTTTATTGTGTTGCGAAGAGTCTTCGTCCCCCTTCCATCAAAACCCGAAAATTCTAGATGATCAGTGCCCCTCGAGGAGGGTTTACGCTTTCATATTCCGCAGGAATTCCGCTGTCTCCTCGGGAAGTGCAACATTGATGAACATCCCTGATCCCATTTCAAATCCGGCAGGAGTGGTCAACCGTGGGACAATCTGCAAATGCCAGTGGTAGTAGTCCTCTTGCTCGTCCTTGATAGGGGCCGTGTGGATAACATAGTTGAAATCGGGATTGCGGAGACCCCTATAAAGTCTCGAAAGGGTTTCCCGTAGTACCCTCGCGAATTGCCTTGAATCCCCCTCCGAGATCATGCCAAAGGAAGCTTGATGTTCCTTCGGAAAGATCAGCGTTTCAAAGGGAGAACGAGAGGCGAAGGGGTGAAAGACGGTGAACTTTTCCGTTTCCGCAATGAGCCTCTTACCGTAAACCAATCCATTCCTGATGATATCGCAGTAAACGCAGCGTCCCGTGTCGTCGTAGTATCGGGTCGCCTCCTCCAGCTTCTTCCGGATATACGAGGGAACAATGGGGGTAGCCACCAACTGGGAGTGTGGGTGTTCGAGCGATGTTCCCGCGGAAAGACCGTAGTTTTTGAAGATGATAATGAGTTTACAGTGAGGATCACCTTTGAGGGCATTATACCTCTCACGATAGGCCAGGAGGACCTTTTCGACCTGCTCTTCATCCATGGAGGACATGGTTTGGTTGTGGAGAGGGGTTTCGATAATCACTTCGTGATGGCCAACGCCATCCATCCGTCGAAAGATACCGAGTTCCTCCTTTCTCTCGAGATTCCCAGAGGGGATGAGGGCTGCGAACTTATTGGGGACGACTCTCAGCAACCATTTGGATTTGTCCGTAGTTTCCCCGTTTCTGTAAGCCAAGATCTCGGGAGGGGCCATGGACTCATTTCCCGGACAGAAAGGACAGTCCGGAACAAATTCTGGAACCTGCGTGGTCCTCTTTTCCACTCTGAAATCATGGGGTCTTTTCGCCCTTTCGGTTGCGATGATCACCCACTCCTTGGTAGCAGGATCTTGCCGCAATTCTGGCATATTCTCCTCCAGTTAATAAAAGCCTGCCCTGGGATAGCGGTGAAATACATATCCTCATGAGCCCACCTTCCAATCCCGTAACAGTTGGACAACGAGCCTGACCCCAACCCCCGTTGCCCCCTTCGGGATGTAAGGCTTATCCTTCTCTGCCCAGACAGGCCCGGCGATATCCAGGTGAACCCATGGGTATTCCCCCGCGAATTTCTTGAGGAAAACCCCCCCGGTAATGGTCCCCGCGGGTCTCCCACCTACGTTCTTTATGTCAGCGACTTCGCTCTTTAACTGTTCCTCGTATTCCTCCCATAGGGGCAGCTCCCAAACCTTTTCGCCTGTTCGATCCGAAGCCCTCCTGACTCTTGCCTTGAGCTCGTCATCATTTCCCATCATTCCCGTCACGTTTTCGCCCAGGGCGATGATACAGGCTCCGGTCAGAGTTGCCAGGTCGATGATAGCTTTTGGTTTGGTACGGTGCGAGTAGGCTAAGGCATCCGCCAAAATGAGTCTCCCCTCTGCGTCAGTGCTGATGACTTCAATAGTCTTTCCGGAGAGAGAGTTGAGTATATCTCCGGGACGGTATGCCGAACCGCTGGGAAGGTTCTCCGTTGCGGGGATCAGTGCAACCAGATGAAGCGGAAGCTTGAGCTGAGATGTGGCTTGCATAACCCCTATTGCTGCCGCTCCTCCTCCCATATCGTGCTTCATCTTATCCATGTTTTCCGAAGGCTTAAGGGACAACCCGCCGCTGTCGAACGTGATTGCCTTTCCAATAACCACCACCGTGTCCAGGCGGCTCTTCGGAGGTTTGTATTCCAGGATGATAAATTTGGGGGATTCATGGCTCCCCGAAGCTACGGCGAGAAGCGCTCCCATTCCGAGCTTTTCCATCTCCTCCGTGTTGAGGATTTCACACCTGAGGCCGTTATTCTCCGCGACTTCTTTGGCCACCTGAGCCAACATCGAGGGAGTTTTCCGATTCGCCGGTCGAGAGACCAAATTCCGCGCTAGATAAACCGCCTTTGAAATGATCTCAGCGGCCTCCACGGCCTTTTGAATACGAGAAATCCTTTTTTCGTCAGGGGTAACGAGATGGATCGCCTCAACCTCTTTGATCTTCTCCCTTTCCTCTGTCTTGAACTCGTTGAACTCGTATAGTCCCAGGTAGATTCCCTCGACAAGCCCTTGGCAAAAATCTTCAAGGCTGATTTTCCGCTCTCCCCCGAGGTAGGGACAAAGGGAAAACCCCTTTACCCCTTGATCGCGAAGGAATCGGGCAGCCTTAGAAGCGGTACCTCTCCATTTATCTAAATGGAAATCCCTCCTTTTCCCCAGTCCTATCAAGAGGATTCGTTTAGCGGGTATCGCTCCCTTGGTATAGATCAGGGAGGTTTGATACAGTTCCCCTTGAAAGTCCCCGGCTTGAATGACCTCTGATATGAGACCTCCAGAGGCCTTGTCAATCGCTTCTGTCTCCCGTAAAAACTTTTCGTCTCCTTCGAAGTGAAACGCAACGACTGCCTCAGATGGGAAGGCTTCAAGTTTGTCTTTTTGCAGCATTACCTTCATTGCTCAACTCTCCATATCTTTCTACGCTTCGGAAATCCAATGCATATTGAGTTCATACTTCGGCCGGAGTATCTTCAAAAAAGTTCGACAACCATATTCGCTACTGCCCCCGTGATACTCAAGTCCATCACAACGAGAACACGGAGATCCGATTTAGATTGACGCGCCACGACGATGGCGTCGTGCATATCGGGAAAATCGAGAAAATCGGCGGGAACCAAGGTCTTTTTTCGGCGGGCCGTTTTACCCTCCCGTTTTTCATGGCGGGCAAGTCGGCTGACCATTCTCACCCTTCTTGGAGGATCACGAAGATATTACCCCCCTTGCGATTGACCAAAAAGAGTACCCCCTCTTTCCGGTTTGCCCCTTCCATGGCGCGTTGGTAGTCCTTGACGTCCTTGATCTTCTCGCGATTAACCTCAAGAATTACATCCCCGGGTTGGAGCCCGGCATTCTGGCCAGCACTTCCGGGCTCGACCTCCACGATTACAACCCCGCGATCAGCTGTGATTCCCCATCTTTGGGCCAATTGAGGGGTAATCTCTTCGGCCTTAAGACCGAACCACCCCTTCTCAACCTCAGGTACCTCGGCTTCGGCCTTGATTTCGCCGGGCATTTCCTCCGTTTTGACGGAGACCGTCATACCCTTCCCATTACGGATAATCTTGAGGGTCACTTTTTGGCCCACTTCCTTCCTGAGGACATGTTGAATCAACTCCCTTGAATTCTTCACCTTCTGGCCGTCAATCTCTTTGATGATGTCCCCGATCTTGATGTCGGCCCTTTCGGCAGGACTGTTGGGGAAAATTTTGTTGATGAGAACCCCTTCCTTATCGGACAACCCAAATTGCTTTCTCAGCTCATCGGTGAAATCTTGTATACCGATGCCAATCCACGCCCTAATGACCTTGCCCCGGCTGATCAATTGTTGGCTGATGGATTTGGCAAGGTTAATGGGGATCGCAAAGCCAATGCCTTGCCCTGGCTGAATGATCATGGCGTTAATTCCGATAACCTCTCCCCGGATATTACAGAGAGCGCCACCGCTGTTGCCCGGATTGATGGACGCATCGGTCTGAATGAAATCCTCATAGGTTCCCGTTCCAAAGCCTGACCTGCCAGTGGCACTGATGACGCCCACCGTAACCGTCTCCTCAAGGCCAAATGGACTACCAATCGCAATGGCCCACTGCCCAACCCGCAATTTGTCGGAGTCGCCTAAGGTGGCGGATTTCAAGTTTTTCCCTTTGATTTGTACTACCGCGAGATCCGTTTTGGGATCGCTCCCTTTGGTTGTCCCCTCAAATTCCCTGCCGTCATAGAGCTTCACCGTTATCTTGTCGGCTTCTGCAACGACGTGGTGGTTGGTGATGACATACCCGCTCTCGTCAATGATAACCCCGGAGCCCGCACCCTTCTGTTTTTGTTTGTACTCCCTCTTGGGCCGCCCGAATCCCTTGAAGAATTCCTCGAAGGGGGACCCCTTGAAGAAGTCCTCCCCAAACCCTTCCCATTGGGAGAGACTCACCGTCCTTTCGCTGAAGATGCTCACTACCGAAGGCTTCACCTTATTGGCCACGTCAATAAAGGCTCCCTCCATTGAAGTGACGTCCAAAGCCTCCTTGGTGGAGGGTTGAGAAGGATATCCCCAATTCAAGAGGATGAAAAAGCTCAGGACAACGAAAAGTACACCGCGATTACGCCGGATTCTTGGACCGCTTGTCATTTTAGATCTCCTTTTTCCTATAAAGATAACCATCAATTACATAATTACAAGTCGCAGGGGGGAACCAAGAATACCTTAGTTATGAAGTCATCTTGCTATTTCGGTGGTTTTCGGTCAAGCGTGTCCCGTCGACCCAATGGTCCCTCGGTAATCCTGGCCTCCTTAAAGAGAGAGCGATAGACCAGGAGGCTTGTCAGGAATGGAAATACGTAATAGACGAGCCGATACAGGATGACGGCAACGATGGCTTCTTCCAATGGGACCGTAAGGCTGTAGTAGACCGCCGCCATGGATCCCTCCATGACTCCAAGTCCGCCGGGAATCAGCGAGAGAATCGAAGCGAAGAGCCCTACGGCAAACCCCACGACGAGGACCTCGGGGTGGATGAAGTAATGGATAGTGAGAAAGCAGAAATAGAGGGTAAGAAGGCAGCCGATCCAATCGAGCAAGATGTAGAGGACCGGGGCCTTCAATTCCCCCTTTTTCAACCCCATCAACTCCATTCCCTGATTGAACTCCGCCTTGAAGGATTTGAGGTACCCTGTTTCAATCAGATTGTCTGCCTGAGTAGAGAAGATGGAATGGAGCTTGTTTGTCCATCGGGCGATGCGGTCGATCCAGTTCTCTCGGAACTCCCTGTTGACTACGGATTTAAACGCCAAGTACGTCATATAGAGGGCTATAAATATGAGTAGACTAGATACGATAAAGTTGTAGGTTCGCACTTGTTTGTGTGCAATTAAGGTTGCAAATCCAATGAGAACAAACAACATCAATATCACGTTCATGATGAAGGTATGCATGATGGAGACCACTATGGTATCGCTATAGGAGACTCCTTTTTTCTTCAGGAGGTATACCCGGGCTGTAAATCCACCGACTCCTCCCGTGGACAAGACATAATTGATGGATGTAGAGATCCAAGAGATGGTGAAGATCTCCAGAAAAGGAAGGCGGATGTGCATCAGCTCCAGTATTCTCTTCATTGAGAGACCGATAAGGAGGTAGCTTATAAAGGCAGCGGAAAAGGAGAGGCCGAGAAAGTAAGGGTCAAGCCTTGCCGAAAGGCGGATTATTTTTCTGATATCTGATACGCTTACCAATACGGCCACTGCGATGAAGATAAAGACACCGATTTTCACCCACCTCTTCGCCTTGACCCTCATGGGCTCGCCTCTTTAATATTCGCCCTGTTGAAAGGTTATTTCTGCCCCTTGAGGGGAGAGAAATTATGGGAATTATATCTCTTTCGCCACCTCAAGAGTGGGAGGTTCCTCAACATCAACGCGCTTTGGGCAAGATTCGTTACGGCATGACAAATTCATGTTCGCGAGGTCTTATGGACAGTACGGGGCAGGGTTGATTTTCGGACCACCTTCTCCGCCACACTTCCGAAAAGGATATGCGACAGGCCCGACCGTCCGTGGGTTGCCATGACGATCAAATCCGCCTCCTTCTCCTTTGCCGCCTTAATAATCTCCAAAAATGGAATTCCCACTTTGTGGATGGCTTCGACCTTTAACCCTTTCTTAAATTCGTTAGGAATGAATTCATCGAGCTGTTTTCGATCCTCGGATTCCCTCCCTTTCAGGAGCTCTTCTAATCTCCCCGGTTCCAGGTAGGGAGAGACATGCCGAATCGCATCTAAGTCCCTTTCGGGGGTAACATGGATCAGCGTTATCCTCGCTTCGAAGGTTTGGGCAAAGGTCAAGGCATAATCCAGCGCATGCCGGGAGAAATCGGAAAAATCCGTGGGAACCAGAATGTTTTTGATTCTTACCATGTTATCCTCCTTTCTTAATCCCGAGGTTCATTCCAACTTCACCTGTTAGAGGTCACGTTTATGCATGACAACCATGAATGGGTACCGACCGCATTATCTTCTCTGCCCCCTTCTTTTCCGGAAGGATTCATGATCCCCTTAACCCCTCGCTGCTAACAAATACCTCGAGGGTCCGTTGGATTCCCGGACACAAAAGGGGAGGGTGATTTACTCGGCGAAGGGAGTTCCGTTGGAACCCACGATATCAACGCGATTCGGGTTGGGCATCTCTGATCTCTCGCAGCCTCCGCTTTGCCATTTCATTGTGTGGATCGAGCTCCAATACCATTTCCCATTCGGCCCTGGCGAAGTCATATTGCCCCCTTCGGGCATAGATTTCCCCGAGAAGAGCATGCGCCTCGATATGTCGGGGGTTGAGATTGACCGCCTTCAGAAATTCCCTAGCGGCATCACTCTCCTCTTCTTTAAACCAATAAGCCAACCCCAAGGCATAGTGGATTTCGTCATTTTTTGGATCAATCCGTTCCGCCTCCTTGAAGATCTCCAAGGCCTTGTCATAATCCCCGAGATGTTGCGCATAGGCCATACCGGCATTATAGAATAAATCGAATTTTTTCAGCCCAAGCTGCATTGCCTTTTCGTACTGCTCGATTTCCCTGTCATGCTCCCCTTTGAAGCCATAGGCGTATCCCAAGTGATAATGTGCCAAGGCGAAATCGGGTTTCTCCCGAATTATCCGTTCGTGGAATTCAATGGCCTTATTCCAATTACCCTTCTCCAGGTGGAGGTCCGCTTCCTTGCTGCAGATGGTTTGGATCATAGATGGAGCTCGGCCCAAGCGACTCGTGGAGCATCCAGTGGAGATAAGGAACGATAACAATGCGACAATTATCCTTCGTCGATTCATTGTGGTTGAATGCCCATGAGTTTATTGCTATGAGCCGATTGTATGAGTTTATTGAATTATCACCCCCAATGCAAGGGAATTCTCCAAAGGCTCTAACGACCCCCGAAAGTTGTCCTTAATGGATCATGGGCGGGATTTGACATCCTTGACAATTTGTAAACCGGGATTATATTGAGCCTAAGGGGAGAGGAGATGCTTTCGTAACCAATATTTCACGAGTAGGAGGTGATCGGTCATGGCAGATAAGGAGTTGACTCCATGGCGGCCATTTGGAGAGCTGAGTAGTCTCAGAAGGGAAATGGACAGGCTTTGGGAAAATTTTTTTGGCGAGAGGCCTTTAACAAGGATGTGGGAGAGGGAATGGACTCCGTCTCTGGATGTATCTGAAACCAAGGACAATTTTGTGGTGAAAGCGGAAGTTCCGGGGATAGATGCCAAGGATATCGACATTTCCTTGACGGGTGATGTCCTCACCATCAAAGGGGAGAAGAGGCAGGAAAGGGAGGAAAAGGAAGAGGATTACCATCTCGTTGAGAGAAGCTACGGGTCCTTTTCACGTTCGGTTAGACTCCCAGCGGAGGTGGAGAGCAGTAAGATCAAGGCATCCTATAAGAATGGGATACTGAACATCACACTTCCCAAATCGGAGAAGGTAAAGGCAAAGGAGGTAAAAATCAAGGTTGGATAAAACATCTCCCCCTCTCCCCCTCCTCAATTGCATACCCTCCTGTTTCCTTGCATTGCCTCAATTCCATCAAGAGTCGTCTCACAATAGGTTCGGAATAGCGAAGATTCCCCAAAAACCGGATCTGCGTGTTGCCCATTCATGGCGGTTCAAAGGGTTGTTTCTTGACAAAGTCGTACATCCGAAGTAGAGTAGTCCTACCAAAGATTCTCGTCTACAAACAGCTTATCGAAAGTTGACTCTGGTAGTTTCCCCATTGGATATGGGATCTTTTGTCGCAAGGGGGAAATTGAGGGGATCGATGTTGTGAGAACCCCTGTGGAGGGCATTGAGTTGGATCCCCACTATGCGCAGCAGATCAATGTGGAGCATATCGTGTAAGGAAGGAGGTGATTGAAGGGAGAGAAAGAGTAAGCCCGTTTCGTATGCTTTCTTCAAGAAAGGAGGAGGAGATATTATGGTGGAAAAGATTGGTATGAAGACGGAGAAGTGTATCATATTGGCCATGGCCATAATGATGTTTGTGGGATTGGGCCTGGCGAGTGCTTCGGCGGCGGATTATCCCAAGCGACCTATAACCATGATCTGCCCATGGGGCGCGGGGGGCGGAACCGATGCCTGCTCTCGGATTATCGCCACGCTGCTCAAAAAGGAACTGGGCGTGCCGGTTAACGTCGTCAACCGGACCGGCGGCGGCGGCGCCGTCGGCCACACGGCGATGGCCACGGCCAAGCCGGACGGCTACACCATCGGCATGCCGACGGTCGAGATCACCATGATGCACTGGATGGGTCTGACAAAGGTCACCTACAAAGACATGACTCCGATCGCCTTGGTCAACGCGGACCCGTCCGCCATCAACGTCAGGACCGACTCGCCCTGGAAGACCTACGAGGACTTGGTCGCCTACGTCAAGAAGAATCCCGGTAAGCTCAAGGACTCGGGTACCGGCCACGGGGGCATCTGGCACCTCGGGATGGCCGGATGGTTGAAGTCGATCGGTCTTGCGCCGGACGCCATCAAGTGGATTCCCAGCAGGGGAGCAGCTCCAGCTCTGCAGGACCTGATGGCCGGCGGGATCGATATGAGCACTTGTTCCCTGCCTGAGGCGGCTACCTTAATCGACGCGGGCAAGGTACGGCCCCTGGCGATTATGGCCGACGAGCGGGATCCGAAGTTCCCCGATGTGCCCACCCTCAAGGAGAAGGGTGCCGACTGGTCCTGCGCTGCTTGGCGCGGTATTGCCGCTCCCAAGGGTACTCCGGCGGAGATCGCATCCGTTTTGGAGAAGGCCATCGCCAAGGTTCACAAGAGCCCCGAATTTCTTGAATTTATGAAGAACCGCGGGTACGGGGTCAGGTGGATGGATGCGGCGACCTTTTCCACATTCCTGGCGAAGGCCGACAAGGATAACGGCGAGGTGATGAAGGCGGCTGGAATCATCAAGTAGGCCAAGTCGGGACGAAGGGAAAAGCCATGCGAGTGAGCAACACATCCATCGGATTGGGTCTGATCGTGTTTGCAATTGCGGTGCTGTTTTACACTCGGACCTTCCCCACCCTGGAGAGGGGATATCCCGGTCCCTCGCTCTTCCCCAATGCCCTGGCCGTGTTGTTCATCATCGCCGGTATCACCCTGGTGGCCCAGGGAGTTCGAAGCGGTGAACGGATCATAAAGTTCGACACCAACACTATTACCCGCAGCGGGCTCATCAATATCCTGCTTGTCTTGGGCGCGATCGTCTTCTATATCTACCTCTCCGACTTCCTGGGCTTCCAGATCACCTCCTTCATTCTTCTCTTCGGCCTGATGAAGTGGCTACGAGTGTCCACGCGCTGGAGCCTGGTGATGGCCAGCGGCGTAACCCTCGCCATCTACCTCTTGTTTGCCAAAATGCTGCTGGTGCCGCTTCCCTGGGGCCTGTGGGGCTGGTGATGATAGTTGAGCATATCTCCACAGCCATTTCGCTCATCGCGAAGCCATACGTTCTTTTCGTCATCGCAATGTCGGCCGCCTACGGCCTGTTCGTCGGGGCCATTCCCGGCCTGACCGCGACCATGGCCACGGCCTTGCTGGTTCCGGTAACCTTTTTCATGGACCCGGTTCCGGCCCTGGCGGCCATCGTGACCATGGAGGCCATGGCCATCTTCGCCGGCGACATCCCCGGCGCGCTCGTTCGCATCCCGGGCACGCCGTCCTCGGCGGCCTACGTGGAAGAATCCTACGCCCTGACCCTTCAGGGCAAGGCCAGCTTAGTGTTGGGCGTGGACGTGACCGTGGCGGCAATCGGCGGCCTCATCGGCGCGATCATCCTCATCTTACTGGCCCCCATGCTGGCCGAAGTTGCCATGAAGTTCACCTCCTTTGAGTACTTCTGGCTTGCCTGTATCGGTCTTAGCTGCGCCGTACTGGTGACCAAGGGGTCATTGATCAAGGGCATGGTATCGCTTCTGATCGGGCTATTCATGACCACGGTGGGCGTGGACATTACCCTGGGCTTTCCTCGCTTCACCTTCGGTATTACCGACTTCCTAAACGGTTTCAACTTCATTCCGGCCATGATCGGGATGTTCGGCGTCTCCGAGGTGATGCGGAACGTCTCCTCGGGTGAACTATCTTTCACTATCGCTTCGGTCAAGACCGAGAGATTGTTCGCCGGCATTGGTAAGGTGCTTAGAAAGTACAAGGTCAACATCGGGCGGGCGGGCCTCATCGGCACCTTTGTCGGCATCCTGCCCGGAGCCGGGGCGGACATCGGCGCTTGGATCGCTTACGCAGTGAGCAAGAGGTTCTCCAGGGAGCCGGAAAAGTTCGGCACCGGGCACATCGAGGGTATCGTTGACGCCGGAACTGCCAACAACGCCGGCTTGGGTGGGGCCTGGGTTCCGGCCCTGGTCTTCGGGATCCCCGGCGATTCCATCACCGCCATCGTCATTGGCGTGCTGTTCATGAAGGGCCTTCGGCCCGGGCCAATGATCTTTACGCGTACCCCGGAGATTCTCTACGCCGTCTACATCGCCTTTATCTTGGCCAACCTGGTCTTGATTCCCTTCGGCATCTTGGCCATCAAGGGTGGCAGCCAGATGCTGCGCGTTCCCCGGAATATGCTCATGCCGGCCATCCTGATGTTCTGCGTCGTCGGCTCCTTCGCCATTAACAACACCACCTTTGACGTGGGCATCATGCTCGGCACCGGGATTCTAGCCTACTTCATGGAGGCCAACGACATCCCGGTAGCCCCGGCCGTTCTGGGTATTGTCCTGGGTCGGCTGCTCGAGGATAGTTTCATGGTTTCCATGATCAAAAGCGAGTGGGACCTAACCGTTTTTTTCCACCGCCCGGTCAGCGCCCTGCTCGGGGTAATCACCATCATCCTCTGGGCATCCCCCTTTATCGGTGCCCTGCGAGCCCGGCGACGGAACAAGTGAACCTCAGTCCCAGCGGGGGGATTTTTGGGCAAGCGGGGATCACAGGAATCAACCTGGCCGTCTACCACAACGCCAACGATCTCATCGCCTTTAGCAAAGCCTTGCCGGAAAGGACTGGCTTGGAACAATTAGGCAAAGCTGCTTTCAAAAACTGAAACCCCATCGGATCCTGTCAAATGACCTTACCTTGGCCCCTCCAAATATAGGGGCACACTCCAGTTCTTGTCAAAGACCACAAACTGGTTGAACTCTCCCCACCGGTCTCTTACGGCTATTGAGACTCACACCCTTCCTCATCATAATGGAGTGCCTCTTATCGAGGGTATCCATCAGAGACTATTTTTGTTCAAAAGAGCTGGCACAATCACCCCTTGTCCGGAGGACAAATTTGCTTACCCGATATAAATCTTTTCCTTTGACAAAATCACACAGCGGGTGTAGGGTAGTTCTGAATCAGGAAAGCTGACAATACAACCGAAAAATCCTATAAGAAATATGTTAGGGTAAGTCGGCTTCACCGAGGGGAGGGGTGAAACTCAGTACATTTGAGATAGGCGGGGAGAAACGCTTGGGGGCCTTTGAAGATGAATGGGTTATCGACCTCAACGCATCGTATCGAACGCTTTTAACCGAGAAGGGAATGCCTAATCCGGAAGCCGGGGCCGATTCCGAACTTCCGATTGATCTGGTTTCTTTTATCGAGAAAAATGAGATCGCACTCACGGCTGCGGAAAAAACCCTCGATTATGTCAGGAAGAGGGATTACCAGATAATAGGTTGTGTCCACCCTCTCTTTCAAATCACCTTCAGGGCTTCCCACAGACCACCGAAAATTGTATGCACTGGAACCAATTATGAGGACTATCGGAAACTCATCGGAATTCCATTCTCGCCCGTTCCCCTGGTGTTTCTGAAATCTCCCTCTGCCGTCATCGGTCATGGGGAGACCATTTACCTCCCCTCTGGATATGGAATATTCTATCACGAATGGGAGTTCTCCTGTGTGATTTCAAAAAGGTGCAAAAACGTCCCCATGAACAAGGTAGACGATGTCATCTTCGGATACACGATCTTCAACGATATCACAGCCCGATCTCTGGAGGCTACGAACCGAGAATTTCAGCCCTGGGGAAAAAATATCGATACTTTTGCCCCGATGGGGCCATGGATCGTGACGCCCGACCAAATGCCAAAAGATATCTATAATTTAAAAATGGTACGACGGCTCAACGGGAAGGTGGAGTCCGAATCCAACACCTCCAATATGAGATTGGGGTTTGGAGAGATCATCGAATTTGTAACGAGCTTCTGGACACTAGAACCCGGAGACGTTGTTACCACAGCAACTCCCCCTGCCGGCCCATTCAAGGCGGGGGATGTGATCGAGGGAGAGATTGAGGGGATCGGGGTTCTGAAAAACCCTGTGGAGGAGATTCACGTGGATCTCAAATATGCCCAGCAGATCAAGTTGGAGGATATCGTGTAGGAAAGGGGGTGATTGAAAGGACCGAAAGAGTAAGCCCGTTTCATTTGCTTTTTGATGAAAGGAGGGGAGATATGATGTTGAGAAAAATCGGATTGTTCTTTACCATCGCAGCCGTCCTCATTGCCTTTACGGGTACCAATGGGATGGCCCAGTTTCCCGCCAAGGATATCGTCTTGATTTGTCCCTGGTCAGCCGGCGGGGGTACCGATACGATCTCCAGGGCACTAGTCAAGAATGCCAAGAAGTACTTTGGCGTGAACGTGAATGTTGTCAATAAGACCGGGGGAATGGGGGCCGTGGGAATGGGAGCTGTCAAAACCGCTAGGCCTGACGGTTATACGGTGGGCATGATCACGTTTCAATTGAGCACCTATCGGCTGATGGGATTGGCAAACCTCTCGTACCGGGATTACTCCCTGATTCAGCTCGTCAACCGAAGTCCCGCGTCGATCTCAGTGGATGCTGATTCGCAATGGAAAACACTGAAGCAGGTGATGGACTACGCCAAGGAAAACCCGGGAATCGTCACGGCTGGGCACAGTGGCGCAGGCGGGGGATGGCATCTGGCCCTGGCCTCCATCGCGACGATGAATAATGTCAAGTTCAACTACGTGCCATTCGATGGGGCGGCTCCCACGAGAACGGCCCTTATCGGGGGTCACATCGACGTTGCCACGACGGGGATCGATGAGGTGCTTCAGCTTTACAAGGCCGGACAGGTGCGCATTCTCGCCGTGAACGCCTTTGAACGGCACCCGCTCTTTCCAGAGGTTCCGACCATCGCTGAAGCGGGGTTTCCGAATCCAAGCCCGATCTTTGACTGGCGAGGATTAGGCGCTCCCAAGGGTGTCCCAGAGGATGCTATGAAGGTCTTGGTCAAGGGGTTCAAACAGTGCTTCGATGACGCGGAGTTCACAAAACTGGCCGACCAGCTGGGCCTGCCCCTCGTTTACAAGGACCCCAAGGGATTTGAGGAATTTCTGGCAGGGATGGAAAAGACCCTGGAGCCGGCCCTAAAATCGGTCGACCTTCTCAAACCGATGAAGTGATGAAATAAGGTATGGGAAGCGGCCTCCTAAGCCGCTTCCCATAACCTCAACAAGTGACGGAGTAACTATGAAAAGGGCCGATATCGGTGTCGGAATCGGTTTGATCATCTTCGGTGCGTGGGTTTTCTGGTACTCGACCGAGTATCAAAAGACGGTGATCTATATTTACGGGCCTAATTTCTTTCCTCAAATCCTATCCATTCTGCTCGGTATCTGCGGGATTATCCTAATCATCAGAGCGATGAGAGGCGAGGTATTGGCCAAAACGGATCGAATTGATCTGCAAGGCTTCTTCCGCATGGTGATCGCCATTGGGATGTGCATCGGATACCTCTTTCTGATGCAGGCCATCGGTTTTGCTATGGGAACGACCGTGTTCCTTTTCGTTCTCATGACCTTTCTCGGGCAACAAGGCCTCATAGTGAGGGTCATGAGTTCCATCACGGCTTCACTAATCGTCTGGGCGATCTTTCGGTATTTTCTGGTGATCCCCTTGCCCATGGGGATGTTCGGTTTTACTTTCTGAGAATTCGTTGAAACCCAGCCGGCTCAAAGGGAATGTGCTATGGATTTTGGCCTTCTCTATCATGCGTTTGCCACGGTGATGCTCAATCCGACCAACTTCTTCTTCGTGTTTATCGGGATCACGGCGGGAATTATCGTGGGGGCTCTGCCCGGTTTGACGGCGACCATGGGGTGCGCCCTCCTCATCCCGTTTACCTTTGGACTGCCGCCCGTCCAAGGACTGCTCATGCTTTTAGGGATTTTCTGTGGGGGAATCTACGGAGGATCGATATCGGGCATCCTCATCAGGACCCCTGGAACACCCTCTGCAGCCGCCACCCTCTTGGATGGATACCCTCTGTCCCAGAAGGGGATGGCGGGGAAGGCCATCGGGATGTCAACGGTTGCATCTTTTTTAGGGGGTATTACCGGCGCCATTATCATGACCTTTCTTTCACCACAAATCGCCAAAATCGGCCTGAAATTCGGCCCGCCCGAATTCTTCGCCCTCGCCATTTTTGGACTGGGAATGATCATCACCATTTCCGGTCGGTCTCTCTTGAAGGGGATCATCTCCGGCCTCTTCGGTCTCTTGATCACCACCATCGGGTTTGATCCATTGTCCGGTGTGCCTCGCTTCACCTTCGGATCCCAGAACCTGCTGGGTGGCGTTACCTTCATCCCAGCTTTGATCGGCCTCTTTGGATACGCCCAGGTGTTTCGCAACATCGAAAAGATTCTCATCCTGCCCCCGGTGAAGTCCAAAGTCGAGAATATCTTGCCGAAATTGAAGGAGATTCGGGCGAGCCTCAAAACCATTATAAAATCGGCGCTCATGGGGACCTTCATCGGGAGCATCCCCGGAACCGGTTGCGATATTGCTGCATTCGTTGCCTACGGCGAGGCCAAGAGGACGTCGAAGCATCCCGAGAAGTTCGGAACGGGGATTCTGGAAGGAGTGGCCGCCCCTGAGGCAGGAAACAATGGCGCAACAGGCGGTGCCATGATCCCCATGCTGACCCTGGGTGTGCCGGGTGATGCGGTCACGGCAGTCCTCCTTGGGGCCCTCACCATCCACGGTCTCCAGCCAGGTCCGCTCCTGTTCCGGGACCACCTAGATGTGATCTATCCCATTTTTGCCGGGATGATCCTGGCCCAGTTTATCCTGGTAACTGTTGGCCTTTCGGGCGCCAGAATCTTTGCACGGATGATCAATGTAGACCGAAAGATTCTCACCCCCATCATCTTCTTTCTGTGTGTCGTCGGCTCTTACGCCATGCGGTTCAGTTTTTTCGATGTGGGCCTCTCCCTCATCATCGGGGTCATCGCCTACTTCATGGAGTATTACGGGTATCCGTGCTCGCCGATTTTGCTTGCGCTGATCCTGGGACCCATGGCTGAACAGAACTTGCGGCGATCCCTGATCATCTCCCACGGTGACCCACTGATATTTTTCAAGAGACCCATTAGCGCGGTGTTCATTGTCATAGCGCTTTTTGTTATCATCACGTCCTACTATCGGATCAAAAGAGCGATGGAGAGAGAGGCTCAGATAATCGCAGATAAAGAAAAAGCCGATTGAGAGCAGGGATTGTGAGTGCACCATCCTGATTGGCATTCACCGACGATATTATGCAGATGGATTTTCGAGAAGACGGCAAGGTTCCCGGCCTAAGGCCAATGGGGTGATCGGATATCCTTTGAGATATTCCGGCGATCACTGTGGAGGGGGAAGAGATGATCCTGGAAAAATTTAGTTTGGAGGGGAAAAGTGGAATCGTCACAGGGGGTGGATCGGGAATTGGGAAGGGCATAGCTAGTGGTCTTGTGCAGGCGGGGGCCGAGATTGTGATTGCAGGGCGAAGGAGAGAGACATTGGAAGGGGCGGCACAAGAGATGCGACAATTCGGAGGACCCGTGATCCCCGTTCAGGCGGATATATCAAAAATGGGAGATGTCAAAGTTCTCGTAGATCGGGCAGTGAAGGAATTTAGGAAGATCGACTTTCTCTTTAATAACGCCGGAACTATTCGGCGTAACCCCTCAGAAGACTTCTTGGAAAGTGATTGGGATGAGGTGATCAATACAAACCTGAAGGGTCCCTTTTTCCTTGCCCAGGCAGTTGCCAGGGTAATGATTTCTCAAAAGAGGAAGGGAAAGATTATCAATACCTCCTCCCTCATCGCCGTGCAGGGAGGAAAGCGAGTTCCAGCCTATGCGGCAAGCAAAGGAGGTATAACACAGCTGACCAAATCCATGGCGAACGATTGGGCAAAATACAATATCCTGGTAAATGCCATTGGACCGGGCTGGGTGAACACGGAGCTCACCGAACCGCTGCGCCATGATAAGGAGCGATTTTCCGAGATCACCGGGCGTATCCCCTTAGGCAGATGGGCTGATCCGGAGGACCTGGCAGGGGTTGCAGTTTTCTTAGCCTGCGACGCATCCGACTACATCACCGGACAAGTAATATTCGTAGATGGAGGCTGGCTGAGTATGTAGGATAGTTCCGCTGTCATGGAGCTTTTCCACTATCGCCGGATAGGGCTCTTTCAATTTTTTTCGCAGGAGGTGGAATATGTCGGAAAAAAAATCGAAGTACCTCTATCGCATCGAGGATTTGCCTCTTGTTCCATTAACAGAAGAGTCAAAGAGTCGTTTAGTTGCCGGGAAGAATATGCTGGTGAGTTTCATCGAAAACCCCCCAGGTTGCGTATTTCCCCTGCATAGTCACCCCTCAGAGCAGGTTCTCATCCTTCTGGAGGGCGAGGAGGAACACATCTGCGGTGACGAGAAGTTCTTGATGAAGGCCGGCGACGTCTGCATTCATCCGCCCAATGTGGAGCACGGAGGCACAACCAACACTGGATTTAAGGGAATCGATATTTTCTCGCCTCCCAGGGAGGATCATCTGGAGAAATTGAACCGGGTTCTCAGGGAAAGAAAGGAGAAGTAACAAGGCGCGGAAGTAGGTAGAAAATCGAGGCTTTTCCGTGCCCACTCGAATTCGTTTTAGCTGTGGTTATTGCCTTTTGGCATTTGGCGCATCATCCCCGCTCCGAGCATCCTGTATGATAGGGGTGGAGGCAGTGGATGTTTGGCAAGAATGTGGCTTCTCTCAATGAGATGATACAATTTCAACGGGTAAACTGCTTCTGTTGGCCTACTACCAACGTAACTTCCATAAGGGATCATCTCAACAGACTTGGAATGGCGAGGGTGAACCATGGTATATAGGCAACGATGAGAGCCCAAGCGAATAGGATCAACAAAAATGGAACTAGAGGTCTCAGGAGTTGCGAAACGGGGACTCCGCTGATGCCAGATCCGATGTAAAGGGTTAGGGCGACTGGTGGGGTGACGTGCCCGATTGCCACTGAACAGACGAGGACGAGTCCAAAATGAACGGGGTCTATTCCGAATGAGGTAGCAACGGGAAAAAGGATAGGCGTCAAAATAATGGTAGCAGCAGCGGGGGTAAGGAAAGTACCGATGATCAGGCTGATTAAAATGACGTTCAGGAGAAATACCGACTGATAGGGGAGATTACCCAGGAAAAAATTCGAGATAGCATGGGGAATCCGCTCCGCGGTCAGTATCCACCCGAAGGTCTTACAAAGGGCGATTAGGAGCATGATCCCCCCAACGGTTGTGCACACCTGAAGGATCAGGCCGGGTATTTCCCTGAATTTCAAGCCCTTGTAAAAGAAAGTGGCAATGAAGATTCCGTAGACCACTGCGACAGCCGCTCCCTCAGTGGCTGTAAAGGCACCACCGAAAATCCCCCCCACGATAAGGATGGGCATCACAAGGGCAGGCAAGGCTGTGAGGAAAGCCTTGAACAGTCTCCGGAAGGAAAACCTTTCCTGACTCCGGTAGCCTTTTTTTACGGAGATCCAGTGAGAAAGTGCCATCAATGAGAGTCCCACCAAGGTTCCTGGGATGATTCCTCCCGCAAACAATTCCACGATGGAGGTACCCGAAATCCAACCATAGAGGATCATATCGATGCTCGGTGGGACGATGATCCCGATGATGGAGGAGGTGACGGTGACCACGGTGGAGAATCTCGCATCATAGCCCGCTCGTACCATTGTGGGAATCATCACAGATCCAATAGCCGCCGTGTCTGCCGTTGCTACGCCGGATATCCCCCCGAAGAACATACTGGCCAGAATGTTTGCATGGGCGAGTCCACCAGTGACCCCTCCCACAAGCCTCTCGGAGAATGCAACCAGTTTCTCACCGCACCCTCCTCGGTTGAGGATTTCACCCATCAGGATAAACAGGGGAACCGCGAGCAACGGAAAGGAATCGAGGGCCGTAGCAGTCCTCTGTGCCAGAAGCATGAGCGTAATGTCCCCCTTCCAGAGCAACACGGCCAGCGAGCTTAAACCGAGGGCAAACACTACGGGTGTCCTAAGGACGAGGAAGAAAAGAAAGGAGCCGAAGAGGAGCAGTGTCATGCCTTTTTCTCTCCTCTTCTAAAAAAGGGAAGCTGGAAGAATGTTTCAATCGTATTAAAGGCTTGTGAGATTAACATGAGACCCGAGGTAAAGGGAATAGCGCTGTAAACGTAACTCATCCTGATTTCCATGGCCGGCGACACTTGCAGATGGACGAGAGCCGTCAGTTTGGTCCCGTAGAAAACGAAGACACTTAAGATGCCGATTACAAAAAGGTTTACCACAAAGGCGATGAAAGGCCTCGCTATAATGGGGAAGTATTCGAACACGATGTCGATTTCGTGCAGTTTCTTTCTCTCCATGGCAATGCTTGCTCCAAGCAGGGAGACCCAAATAAAGGAAAACCGGGCGACCTCCTCGGGCCAGCTTAAACTTAGGTGGAGCACATAGCGGGCAAGTACCTCGAGGAAAACACAAGATGTCATTACGGATAGAAAAACCCCTGCCAGCGTCCATTCCAGATAGAGAAGACCTTTACGAATTTTTTCCCCCATCATATCAGTCTGGTAATCGACTCCGCTCAAGAAAGGCGGCAGAAGAACCGGATTTGAAGAGGCATTTTCCGATTCTTCTGCCCCTTGGCGACGTATGGCCCCCCTGACTAGAGGCCCTTAATTCTATTGATATAGTCCATACCTCCCATTGCCTTCGCGTTCTTTTCGTAAACCGCGGTGATCTGCTGCGTCCACTTATCCAGATCAGGGTGGTACAGTTTAACCCCATAGTTCTTCTGAAGATCATCGAAGAGGCTCTTCTCCGTGTCGACAAAGAGCTTTCTTTCATACTCCTGTGCAATTTTAGCCACAGCCATCGCGTCTTTACGAACATCGCCGGGCAATTTGTCCCACGTTTTTTTGGACATCATAAAGTTGTGCCAACTGAAAACATAGTTGATCCGGGTGTAGTGGGGAGAGCTTTCGAAAAACTTCATGGATCGGTAGCTCGCCCCGGTCCCTTCTCCGCCATCCACAACTCCCTGCTTCAGGCTCAGGTAGACATCGCCCCAGGGAATAGGAGTAGCCATCGCACCTAATGCGTTCCACGTATCGATCAAGATCTTATTCTCCATGGTCCGAATTTTTTTGCCCTTGAGTTCTTCCAGGCTACGAATTGGCATCCTTGAATAGAGGTCCCTTGAGCCTCCATAGACATATCCGAGTTTAATCAGTCCTGCCTTCGTCATGTCCTTGGCCAGTTTCTCGCCAATATCGCTGTCCATTACCCGGAAAAGATGATCAGCATCTTTGAAGAGAAATGGGAGACTGAAAACCTTAAACCCGGGCACAAAACCAGCGGTGAGGGCTGAAGTAATCGTGGAAATATCCACCGAGCCAAGTTGAAGTCCTTCCACCAGATCCCTTTCATTACCCAGTTGCCGTGCGGGGAAAATATTCACCACAACCTTCTTGTTTCGCTTCTCCAGCTCCTCTTTAAACTTGAGAGCCATTTTATGGTAAGGGTGATCCATCTGCAGAACATGGCCGAATTTCAAGGTGATCTTCTCCGCTGCCATGAGTTGGCTGCCGAAGGGTACTGAAAACAAAGTGATCACTATCAAACCGACAAAACATCCCTTATGAATCCTCTTCATCTTTTTCCCTCCTTTTTCAGTTAATGCCGTTGATGACTTTCCAGAAATGGTGCTCTTACCACCCCCTTTCCCCCTGTTGGCATACAGTGGCGGGAAATTTAAGGCCAATCATCAAACCTGTGGACTTCCCGAAGAAAGCTCAGCGAATCCGTCAGCGCCCTGCCTCCATCTTCCCTTTCAGCCCCTACCTCAATGACGAAAGAACCCCGAAATCCGAGGAATTCAAGTGTATTGAGAACTCGTCTCCATGGAATATCCCCCACCCCGAGAGGGAGATGGATATCCTTCAACTCGTTTGAGCGGTTGTCGCTCGCATGAATTGAAAGAAGACGATTCACATTAACGGATTCTAAAGCCTCTACCGGGTCGTACCCACAAGCAAGACAGTGAGATAAGTCCAGGCATATCCCCACAGTCTCCTCGGGGAGCGCACCTACGACCTCCATCAACTCTCTAACATCCGCACCCAGCATCCTTTCCGTTGAGCTGGGTGCATTTTCAACTGCCACCTTGATCTTATGTGTCGCTCCATACCGAGCGATTTCAAGCAAGTCGGGGAGGGCTTTTCTTGCTTCGTTGCCCGGTCCCCGTGGTATTTCTGGAACCATGACGTGCTGGACAACAAATGGGGCTCCTAGAAAGGCTGCCAAATCGATACTTGTCTTCGTATTACGAGACCAATTTTCCTTAATTCCCTCATATGGATAATCTGGAATTTCTTCCGGCAATGGGACATGAATCGAATTGAGGACCAAACCTGAATCTTCAATCAAGAGTCTCATTTCTTCCGGCCGTTCCTTCCATCTAGCGATGTTCGAATGGAGGGGATCCACGCACAGTTCCACCCTTTTCATTCCAAAGGATGCAATCTTCCTGAGGGCTTCCGATAGAGGATAATTTCTGAAGGGCAATGTGGAACACGCTAGGTTCATTTGTTCGAAGAATCCACCCTTAGGTTTCGGGGAACCCCAATGTGCATGTCATCCGCTCTTTTCGGCTCTAAGTATTCCCCATTCCCAAGGATTTTTTGCTCCAGAAAGTATTTCCGTGCTCCTTGGTGAATGGGTATGGTAATTCCCCTCAACGCATTTGCCAGGGAATATTCGCTGCCCGCAGGATGGTCCTCTGCGATTTCATCTGTATGCTCAAGTATTGATTTCACAATTGAATAGATTGCATCTTCCGCGACATCTTTATGGGTTACCAAAATGCAGGGTACGCCAATAGTCGGGATATTACGCTTAAGGTTGGGGTACGTCTCCGCAGAAATCTCCGAGCAAGTCCAGTAAGGGTGAAATTCGATGATTTCTCGGAGGATTTCCCTTTCGATTGGAAGAAACGAAATTTCGACATGCTCCGAGAGCTCTTCTAAAGCTCTACTGGGGCCGCCCGAAAGATAGAAGACTGCGTCTATTTTCCCCTCTTTTAGAGCTTCAATGGCATTGGAGAATGAGAGGTATTGGGGCTTTAGATCTCGTTCGGTAAACCGGTAACGATCCAAAATGATATGGGATACCCATATGCTTGCCCCCCCGGGTGCTCCCAGAGCAACCTTCTTTCCCTTAAGATCCCGAATTGAAGAGAATCCCGTCTTTTTTAGGGCAAAAACTTGCATGTCCAGATGGTGAGCTCCACAAACCGCCCGAATATTATCATAGCGTCGAGAGAATTCCCGTGTTCCATTAAAGGCATGTAGGGCTACGTCGGATTGGGTGATGCCCAAAACAATCTTCTTTTCTCCAGCCAGGATGACGTTTTCAACCCCTCCTCCAGTAGGTTCTGTTTTGGATTTAACCCAACTGTAGCGGTTGATTACCTTGGATAAGGAGCGTCCGACGGAAAAGAATGTTCCTCCAATACTTCCCGTCCCGAGCGTGTCGCAATAAATGATCAGATCCGTAATTCTCTGAGACCTGACATCCTCGATATGTTCTGCCATCAGGGTCCGGGCTTTTTGCAGGTCCTTTTCCTTAATGGCTCGAAATATCTTTTTATGAAAGCCAAAGGCCTTTTCGATCGTCCCAGGTACCCGGTGGATGAGATTTTCTTGGAAATAGAGGAGTTCATTGATTACGTTGAGAATTTCCAAAAGAACCTTGTTCTTTCCAGCTTTCGCAATCCGATTGTGGAACTCAATATCTGTACGCAAGAAAGATTCTGTATCCCCTCCATGAAATACCTTTTCCATCTCAGAAATGAGATTCTGAAGATCATTAATATCCTCTTCATCCCCCTTAGTAATCGCCTGTAAAACTGTTGCCGTTTCAATACATTTCCTCGCTTCGAAAAGATCGGACAATGTGCTCCCCGTGGTTATCAGACGAGGGGATAATATCTTGAGATAATTTGAAATTTGCGGTAAAGCGACTATTGTTCCGAGCCCCTGTTTGATCTCGATTACACCCATAGCCGAGAGCTTCTGGAGACCTTCCCTCAATGAGGATTTACTGACACCCAATTGCTGGGCCAGTTCCTCGTGGGAAGGCAATTTATCACCTTCCTTAAGGTTCATCTCCAGAATCTTCCTCTGAAGGACTTCCGCAATTTCATCGGAAACATTTCTTCTTTTGATTTGCATTGTGAGGGCCCAAGGGAAAAGAATCATCAGACGTCTGATGTTATGATCACTGATCATAGTCAAGGCATAGAAGAAAGTCAACTTTTTTTCTGAACAAGAACGTTTTCTCGGGAAGGGGGAAATAAGATAAGCACAATAAGTTGCCCTTCAAACCGGTAAATCAGCGCTGTTGCTGGTTAACCGATACTTGACAGGAGAGGGGCATCTCTATAGTATGTGGGGCGGGTATATCTGCTCCAGCTGAAGGTGCCGAGGGAGGGTGTCGTGCGGGTAGGGATGTACCATAACAATCATGATGTGCGGCTTGAGGAGATGGTAGTACCCAAAATAGGCCCGGGCGAGCTGCTGATCCGGATTGAAGCCAGCGGTATCTGCGGCAGCGATGTAATGGAATGGTATCGCCGCGAAAAGGTGCCCTTGGTGCTGGGCCATGAGATTGCGGGGGAAGTCGTTGAGGTGGGCCAGGGTGTCGGACAATACAAAAAGGGTGACCGTGTTTCCGCATCTCATCATGTGCCCTGCAACACGTGCCGCTACTGTTTGAGGGGAGATCACACCGTATGTGACACGATGCGGCAAACACATTTCGACCCGGGAGGGTTCGCCGAGTACGTGCGCCTGCCGGCGATCAATGTGGACAGGGGAGTCTACCTCCTTCCCGATGAGGTCTCCTTTGAGGAGGCGACATTTATCGAACCCGTGGCCTGCGTTGTTCGATCCTTGAGGATAGCCCGACTGCAGCCAGGGGAGGCAGTCCTCGTCATAGGGAGCGGTATTGCTGGATTGCTCCACGTTCAACTGGCCAAAGCCATGGGGGCGGGTCATATCGTGGCAACGGATATTGTGGAAAAGCGTCTGGAGGCCGCGCGGCAATTGGGGGCCGATGTGGTTCTTGATGCGAGAGAGGATCTTCCCTCCCGGCTCAGGGAGGTCAATGATGGCTGGCTGGCCGATCTGGTTCTGGTCTGCACTGGCGCTAGATCTGCCCAGATTCAGGGCATGGAATCGGTCGAAAGAGGGGGTACGGTGCTCTTTTTTGCACCGACGGATCCTGGTGTAACGGTTCCCCTTTCCATCAATGATCTTTTCTTTCGAAGCGACAGAACACTGGCAACCTCTTACGCGGGGAGCCCGAGAGACCATCTGCTGGCCCTTGAGCTGATTCGATTGCAACGGTTACGGGTTAAGGAGATGATTACTCACCGGTTTGGTTTGGCGGAAATCGGTGAGGCCTTCAAATTGGTTGCCGAGGCAAGGGACTCCATCAAGGTCATCATAGAACCCCAAAAGTAGCGGAAACAGTCCCTTTGTTGGTTGTTCATCCTTGGTTCTGAGAAAGGCATAGACCACCGGAAATGAAGGTCCAAAAAAGATTTCAAAAGGAGGATGTTATCATGGATTGGGGAATGGAAAATCGCCTGGCCCGGCTGATTCAGCCAGACGGCCACTGTTTCTTCTTACCGATAGACCACGGTTATTTTCAGGGTCCTACCCGGAAGCTGGAAAAACCGGGCGAAACCATCAAGCCACTGATTCCCTACGCCGATGGACTCTTTGTGACGCGGGGAGTGTTACGTTCCTGTGTTAATCCACGGACTAGTCCGCCCATTATTCTGAGAGTCTCCGGTGGGACCAGCATCATCGGAGAGGCCCTTTCCCACGAGGGAATTACCACGTCGATCCAAGAGGCCCTTCGGCTCAATGTGGCCGCTGTTGGCATGTCGATCTTTGTGGGGAGCGAGCATGAACATGACTCCCTGTTAAACCTGGGAAAACTGGTGGATGATTGTGAGGGCTATGGGCTCCCAGTCATGGCCGTAACAGCTGTTGGAAAAGAACTGGAAAAGAGAGATGCCCGTTACCTCGGGCTGTGCTGCCGGATTGCCGCTGAATTAGGCGCTCAAGTGGTTAAGACCTACTGGTGCGAGAATTTTGATAAAGTGGTCAATGGCTGTCCAGTGCCGGTAGTCATGGCAGGTGGACCCATATGCGAAACAGAACGTGAGGTCTTCGAATTTGTCTATGATGGCATGCAAAAAGGGGCTATCGGCCTGAACCTTGGAAGAAATGTCTGGCAGCATGAGCACCCGGTGGCCATGATGAAATCCCTCCGGGCCATCGTTCATGAAAATGCATCTGTTGAGGAGGCGAATGATTTATTCAATTCCCTTCGTGGTGAATGAGCTCCACATCCAGTGAAGGGAAAACTCCAAGGAACCCTGCAAGCAATTATAAGGACGGGCATGGGGAATTCCTTAATGCCCCGCGAGTTTTCCATTCCCCTCCACATTCGAATGAACCTCACCCTGGTACTTGATCTGTTCTATACCCTTTGATCCTTCGGGTTATCCAGGTTTCGATGGTGTCCTCTGTTAGTCCCCGTAACCTCTTCTTCAGGTTGATCAGGGGAATTTCCGCCCTTGCGGCCGATCTATGCCCTCCGGCGCTGCCCAGATCCCCGAAGAGCTTCGTGGCCATCTTTCCCGTATCCTTGCGGTATCCATCGCTCCGAAGGATGATCACCAGATTATCGTCGACCACGGATGATACGACCGTAGAGGAGATATTGTTCACCCTCATGAGAAAATCCGCAAGCTGAACGCAGACATCCGAGTTGCCGGTCTCACCCATGTGAACGAAGATCTTGTCTTTAAAGATCTTCATCTTCTCGAAGGCTATTTTGAAATAGTTGAGGATTTCAGGAGAGAGTTCGGAGAGCTCGATCTTACGGAGCACGTTCTTATTTGCTCGCGGGAAGAGATAGCGGAAGGCCCACACATCCTCCGCTCTGGTATCCCGTTCGAAATTGTTGGTATCCGTCTTGATACCGTAGAGCAGTGCCGTTGAAAGCCTGATTGTGGGCTTGATCCGCGCGGCGTTGAGGTATTCGGTCATTATGGTGGAGGTTGACCCATAGGTGGGACGGATATCCTTAAAGGTAGCGCTGTAGCCCTTGACGATGGGGTGGTGGTCGATGACTACATCGAAGTGCCGGTCCTCCAGGATATCGAAGTGAGGGGGTTGACCATCCAGAATGGCCGTTCGATTAAACTCGGTAAAATCAACTTCCTCAATCCTCTCCATGGGGATGTTGAGAAGCTTGACCAAGGCGATATTCTCTTGCCTGGTGATTTCCCCGATATAGGCCGTGGTCGCGTATCTTATGGATTTTAAAAGCAAAGTCTTCAGGGCGAGGCTGCTGGCGATGGAATCAGGGTCGGGCTTGATGAGAATGAGAAGGCGGTCCTCGGGGGAAAAGAGCTCCTTCAACTCATGCAGTTGCGATCGCGTTGATTTGAGATCTGGAAATCCGGACGCTTCTCTCATCTGCCGCCTCCCTTACATCCCCTCCGAACAATTCATGGAGACTTCGGATAATTTTCCCCGCACCCGCTCATCTTCAAAATGGGTGGTTTTGAGCATTTCCCTGATTTGATTACAGGAATGATGAGCAGATCTTCCAAATAGCTTTGCCCGGAACCCTTTTTGGTAGATATGGATAATTGCTTGCCTGAGGAAGGAAAGATTCGGCTCCAGATCCAGTTCCTCCATTATTTGCAAAGCCCTCCTTCTCGTAAGTCGTTCTCGTTCAATGTAGGTTGGATTGGGCTTCCGAGATAAGAAGGCAAGGAGTTGGAGGAATGTCTGCAAATCGAAGCCCCGGGACTCGACCTCGTTGATAGGTTTCTCCCCCCAGAGTTTCCTCGGACCTTCATGCCCACCCTCAGAGAAATACCAATCCTTCACCAGGCGAAATCCCCCGCGAAAGAGCAACTCGCCTTGAATCGTACTGACGGGGGGAAAGCCTTTCATGAGGGTCTCCTGGGTTTCCCGATGAAGGGGGCTTTCATAGGATACTTCGTAGGCAAACATGAGATGACCCCCAGGGGGCACGCACTCACCCAGGAGATGAAAAATCTCCTGGTCTAATTTTTCCCTTGACAGAATGGTGGCCCTTGGCGGTAACCCTGTCTCTTTGAAATACACGATCGGAAAATAGTCCCCAACCTCAACCCAACCCTTAACCCCTTTTCCTCCCCGGCTATGGATTCCCTCAAGGACGGGTGTTTCAACCCATTCGCCACCCGACCTCTCTTGAGAGCTGATCCTCCCCTCCTCATCATTGAGGTAAAGGGAAAAATGGGTCCACCCACTCCGGTATTGAAGGGGCTTCTGGTGGAGCTGGATTTTGTAGTCCCCGATTGACCGGCCATGAAGGCTCGATAACGGCTTTCCATTTTCCCGGTAATGAATGCGATCCAATTCGCCTCCCGGATGTAACGGGTTTTATTGCGATTTTATCTAAGGATATGATGAGATGCAATAGTTTGAAAGGAAATGGGAGTCAGTTTCATACGGCTTGGGGTCTCCTGCCCTTTATGAAAAAATTTCGATGGCGCGCTGCTGAGCTTTTTAGCGCAGAGTAATCCATTGTGGCATTTTTGGTGGCATAATGAGAAGGGTGTTTGACAAAGGGGTTCCAATTCCAGTATCTTTATCCGAAAATGAAAAGGAGCACTGGAGATGGCAAAACTTGGATCCTTCACGCTTTTCCTCCATTCCCACATTCCCTACGTCCTCTCGCACGGGACGTGGCCTCACGGCATGGATTGGCTGAACGAGGCGGCCTCAGAGACGTATATTCCCCTTCTGGAAGTATTTGATCGGTTGGTCGGGGAGGGGCATCTGCCTAAGGTAGTCATAGGAATTTCTCCGGTTTTAGCCGAACAGTTAGCCGCCCCGGCCTTCAAGGAAGGCTTGAGGGGCTACTTGAAAAATAGGATTGATGCAGCCAGGGAAGATGGCGAGCAGTTCGCAAAGTGGAATTGGTCCAACATGAAAAGAGTTGCCGATATGTGGCAAGGCTATTTCACCGATGCCCTGAATCTTTTTGAGGATAAGTACGGCGGTGACTTGATAGGTGCCTTCAAGAGGCTTCAAGACACGGGGGCCCTTGAGATCATTACCTGTGCGGGAACCCATGGTTATCTGCCCCTGCTTGGGGAGGACTCAGCAATTAAGGCCCAAATCAGGGTTGGGGTAGAGACGTACGAAAAATACTTTGGCCGGCATCCCAGGGGAATTTGGTTGCCCGAGTGTGCCTACCGCCCCGGATATCAATGGAAGTACCCCATCAACGGGTTCGGGAAGGAGAGGATGAGAAAGGGCATCGAGGAATTTATCTACGAGGATGGAATCGAATATTTCGTTGTCGATTCGCATCTCTTGAAGGGCGGTAAGGCCATTGGCGTGTATATCCATCGTTTCGAGGCCTTGAAGCAACTCTGGAAACAGTTCGAGAGGGAATATGTCGTCGACGCAAAGGGGATTGATAAGTCTCCTTATCGGGTTTACCTCGTCAGCTCCTCCTTCAGTGCTGAGAAGCCAGTTGCCATCTTTACCAGGGATCCGGAGACGGGACTCCAGGTCTGGAGCGGACAGTGGGGTTATCCCGGAGATGGATACTATCTGGATTTTCATAAGAAGCACTTTCCGGGGGGCCATCGATACTGGAGAGTAACCAGTGCCAAAACCGACCTTGGCCATAAGGAAGAATACCGTCCTGGATGGGTGGAAGAGCGGATACGGGAGAATGCGAGCCACTTTAAGGATCTCGTAAAGGGAATCTTGAGCCGGTACCGACAGGAGTCGGGGAATTCGGGTATCGTCACCGCGCCCTTCGATTCCGAGCTCTTGGGCCATTGGTGGTTCGAAGGCCCCCGTTGGCTTTACTATGTTTTAAAGTGGATGGATATGGACCCGGAGATGGAGCTCACAACCGCAGGGGAGTATCTGGATGGCAATCCCCCACAACAGATCATCTCCCTGCCCGAGGGATCGTGGGGCGAGGGGGGGTTCCACTGGATATGGTTGAATGAATGGACCAAGTGGACGTGGGAGCTCATTTACGACGCTGAGGCGAAGATGAAGGAGATGGTTCAAAAGCACTCCAAGACTTCCAATCGGGATCTCACAAGGTTCCTGCAACAGATGGGCAGGGAGCTTTTACTCCTGGAGAGTTCTGATTGGCAATTTCTCATCAGCACTTGGAGCGCAAGGGATTATGCCGAACTCCGAGTACGGGAACATTATGAGGATTTCATGAGGCTATACGATCTCCTCCAAAAATGCGCCCGAGGGGTTGAATTACACACCGGTGATTGGGAATTTGTCGGGGATTGCGAAGAACGGGATGCTCTATTCGCTGATATCGAGTTGGATTGGTGGTCGTGAATTTGGTTTTGAGTTCGTTCGGACAGAAGGGGGGTGTCTAGAGGTACTTCACAACGAGAAGTCATCGCAGGAAGTACGTACGGATGATAACGTAAGCGATGGAAGCCGAGAGGACGAGTAGGCCCCCGATTATGCACTTCTCGACCAGTTTTCCCTTTCTCCGAGAAAGGGTATCCAGATAGTCGGACAACTTCAAAAAATCCATATCCGATGTGTGGGCAAATCGCAACCTGGCGTGAACCTTATTCCTGAAGTCCTCGATTGCAAGGATCCTTCCCTTACACGGTATTCTGGTGCCATTTGTTACAATGGCCAAATCCATGGATTCACCAACCCCTAAATTGAAATTGGCCTCCAGTTTTAATCCCCCCAGACTGATATTGACGGTTCGCATGCCCATCTCTCTCCCGTAGCGGAAACAGACGACCTTTCTCGCAACAGCGAATCGGGGAAATTTACGCTTCTCAGGGGCGTCTTGTTCCTCACCCGAATATCCATTGGGGGATTCCTTTGGCCTATTGAGCAAGAAATGCTTGTCCATATTTCCAATAACTCTCTGAAAACGAAGATGGTATGGATTTCAAGCGCTAGTTGTTCCGATACCTATTCATGTCCATTGAAATACCAATGAGAGGATCTTGTCAAAGGCATTTCCGGAGAATAAGGGGAAAACCGCGAACGAACGCTTCCATTTCCGGGAAATTTTGACCGGTTTCCTCAATTTTCGCTGTATTTGGAGTTGGAAGAAACGGGGATTCCACATGGGAGTGCAGAAGAGGATCTGGAGTTTCCTGGGTTTTAATGCAAACATTTTTATAAGTATTTGATTTTATGGGAAAAAGAAATTTCAGCACGTGACTCCGCTGTTTCTTCGCTTCAATACCTCGTGAGGTGACCCGGGAGAATACAAACAAATTTCAAACACTNNAGCTCTGCTCACCCTCGATGGGTACCCCACTTCTCCGGCAGATTACGCTCAGAAACAACGGAGTCCGCTAAAAGACTCAGGAAACTCCCGAAGAGGATTCCTTGACAATCCGCGACTTGAATGGTACCCTGCGGGGGAGTGGTATGAAATAAAATGGGTATTCCTTGTTGAAGTGTACCCGGTTCCGAATGGTTGCTACTACCAAAGGTATCGTCCCTCTGTATTTTTCAACCAGGGTCTCTAGTGGTTTGATTTGATTGATAGGACGACTGGGTAATCCCTTTGGATCCATTATCTGGATAGCGTTCGATCGAGATCAATCTCTGGATCATCAAAGCATACCCATGGGGTTTGGATGGATTTCCGGGGGTCTGAAATGCGGGTAAGGGAGAGATTTGGCGAGTTGAGCGACCTCTTTGCCTCTCGGAGGTTGGTTGTCGTCTCCAACCGACTTCCCTATAATCCCCATCGGACCTCGGAAGGAATTCGCTACGAAAAGGGAAGCGGCGGTTTAGTCACAGCCCTGGATCCCATTCTCCGGCTTTCCAACGGCCTGTGGATAGGCTGGGACGGGGGTACCGGAACCGCCATAAGGGGGAGACGGATTACGGTCTCTGAATCCGAGGGCGAGGGAAGCTATCAACTCCGTTTCGTCGATTTAACGGAGAAGGAGGTCAGACACTATTATTACAGTTTTTCCAACAGGACGCTCTGGCCCCTGTTCCATAACTTCATCGGCATGAGTCATTTTAGTAGTGCCCACTGGAAGACCTTCTTCAAGACCAATGCCTATTTTGCCGGGACGATCCTGGAGGAGACCAGTCCATCGGATGTCATCTGGGTTCAGGATTATCATCTGTCCCTGGTCCCCAATTTCATCCGGTACCAGAACGCCGATCTAAAGCCTTATTTCTTCCTCCATACTCCCTTTCCCCCCTATGATACCTTCCGCGTTCTGCCATGGTGCAAACCAGTCCTGGAGGGGCTCTTGGGGAGCGAGAAGATTGGGTTTCACCTCAAGAGCTACGCCGATAACTTTCTCGACTGTGTTGAGAAGATTTCAAATCTCCATGTGGATAGGGAATGGGGCCTCATCGAATTGACGGGGAGGCAGGTCAAGGTGGGCGCGCATCCCATCAGCATCGATTATGACACCTTTCACGAGATGGCCCTGAAGAAACGGGTGATGAGACGGACCCAAAAACACCGCAACAGAATCGGGGATCGAGTCGTCATCCTGGGGGTGGATCGGTTAGACTATACCAAGGGGATAAAGGAGAGGCTTTTCGCCATCGAACGATTTCTGGAGAAGCACAGCAAGTACAGAAATCGGATCCTCTTCATCCAAGTAGCCGTACCCAGCCGAACCCGGGTCGAGGAGTACCGTGCAATGAAGAAGGAGGTGGATGAGACCATCGGACGCATCAACGGACGATTTACGGGAGATGGATGGCCCCCTATTCAATACATCTACAGATCACTTTCTCGGGAGGAATTGGTTACGTACTACCGTCTTGCCGATATCGCCCTGATTACGCCCGGACGGGATGGTATGAACCTGATTGCCAAGGAGTATGTAGCCTCGCAAGTCGACAAGAATGGGGTATTGATATTGAGCGAATTTGCAGGTGCTGCCGAAGAACTAACCGGAGCCCTCTTGGTAAACCCGTACGATATTGGAACCGTCTCCGACGCGATCTATGAGGCCATTAGGATGCCTTTGGTGGAGAAAAGGGTCCGCATGGAGAGGATGCAGGAGCTCGTCAAGGAAAGGGATATCTACTACTGGGTGAGGAATTTCTTCGAGGAGCTTAGTTAGCCTCCCGGTTCCCCCCCGCTCAGAAATGGGATCGGAAAAATCTTCATTGACGTTTCAGGGCTTCCTTTTTCAATTTTCAATGCTCTCTTTGAGATGAAACATCTCTTCGAAGATAAAGACGCCATTATCGAGGAGGTGAGGTCCCATGATCATCGTGCCCTTTTTTTGGATTATGATGGAACCCTGACACCCATCGTTAAGGATCCATCCAAGGCCTCCCTGTCTCCCCACCGCAAGGAGATGATCGCTTCTCTCCTTCGTGAGAAAAAAAATTTCGTCTGCATCATCAGCGGAAGGGCTATCGAACAGTTGAAGGGGTTTATTGGTCTCGAGGGCCTCGTCTTGGCAGGAAACCATGGTATGGAGATAGCCGGACCGAATATTTCCTATGTGAATGAGGGTGCATTACGGGCTAAACCCCTTTTAAGGGAAATAGCCGAAACGCTGCAGGGGAGGTTAAGCAATTTCGAAGGCGTATTTGTTGAGGATAAGGGGCTAACGGTGAGCGTCCACTACAGAATGGTTCCGCTTAAACGTCATTCCAGTTTAAAGAGGCTCTTTTACCAGGAGATTGGGAAATTTTTGGCTTCCAATAGCATAATCGTCACGCGCGGCAAGAGGATTTTGGAGGTGAGGCCTAATGTGGCTTGGGATAAGGGATGCGTGGTGAAATGGATATTGACCTTTTTATCGGACTATCTAGCGAGGGGAAGACCTTATCCCATTTATATGGGAGATGATGAGACCGACGAGGATGCCTTCAAGGCATTGAAAGGTTGGGGGTTGACCATCTTGGTTTCACCTCGAAAAGGGGCAAGTGAGGCTTCCTACTACATCAAGAGCGTGGAGGAAGCCTATCAATTCTTGGGGTTTTTTACCAGCTAACCCTTCATTTTCTCGATATCATCGGGCCTTCCGAGGGCGAGGAGGATATCGCTGTCCTTAATGGTGAATGTCCCGCCCGGGTTCAAGGTTATCTTCTCCGGAACGAGCCCCCTTACAGCAAGGATATTGATTTCATATTTGCTCCTCAGCCCGAGTTCGGCCAGGGTTTTTCCGATAAACTCCTTGGGCGGGGCAATTTCAACGATATTGTATTCATCGGTCAGAGGGAGGTAGTCAATGAGGTTGGGTGACAAGAGGCTTTTCGCCAACTTCCTTGCCAAGTCCCTTTCCGGGAAAATTACCTCCGTTGCTCCGACCCTTTCAAGGACTCTTCCGTGATCCTCGCTGATGATCTTGACGCAGATATGCTCAATATTCAGGTCCTTTAAATAGAGGGTGACTAGGACACTGGCACTAATGTTATCCCCCAGGCTTACGATAACCGCATCGTCCTTCTCGATCCCTACGGATTCTAGAATGGATTTGTCGGTAGCGTCCCCCACGACCGCATAGGAACAAAACTCCTGCAACCGTTGGACTCTCTCCTTATTTCGGTCCACCCCGATGACCTCTTTCCCATCTTCAAAGAGGCTTTTAGCGAGAAAGTAACCGAAATTCCCCAAGCCGATGACAACGAATTTCCCCATCTTCGCTCCTTTCTACCCGACGATGATGCTTTCCTCGGCATATTGGAACTCGCTCTTTTTCACCTTGCGAGCCATGGCAAAGGCCAAGGTAAGGGGGCCCAATCGACCGAGGAGCATCATTGCGATAATTATGAGTTTCCCCGCAGTATCAAGTTTTGTCGTTACACCCATTGAGAGGCCCACGGTTCCAAAAGCCGACACGGTTTCGAACAGATAGTCGAGGAAAAGGCCCCTACTTTCCGTATGGCTGAGGTTGCCCAATTGGGTGATGAGGAGAAAAATCGTTATGATGGTTACGGCTAAAACGGAAGCCAATATGATGGAAATGGAACGGGAAACGGTTTCGTGGGGGACAGTGCGCTTAAACAAGTTTGCCCGTTCTCTTCCCTTGTACCGGTTGATGGCGAGGGAGACCAGCGTGGCCAGATTGGTAGTCTTAATTCCACCTCCGCACGAACCCGGAGAGGCTCCGATGAACATGAAGATAACCAGGAGGAAGAGGGTAGCGTTGCTGAGGCTGACCATGGGAATTGTATTGAACCCAGCGGTTCGACTGGTGACCGATTGAAAATAAGAAATGAGGATCTTTTCGCCCAACGGAAATTTGAGGAGGCTGCCATTCCGTTCGATGAGAAAAATGAAAAGGGTGCCAAGTATGATGAGCGTTGCGGTGGTTGTGAGCACTACCTTCGAGTGGAGGGAAATTCCAGAGGGAGCATTTTTTCGGAGCCCGATTCCAACCATCTCCTTCAAGACGATAAAACCGATCCCCCCCAAGATGATCAAAGAAGTGAGGGAGAGATTGACGAGGATATTTTTTTGGAAACCTACGAGGCTATCGGAGAACAGGGAGAACCCGGCATTGCAGAAAGCCGATATGGCATGAAAGAGGGAAAAATAGAGGGCAGTCATCAGGGGAAAGTAATCGATCCATCCTATAAAGAGGAGGAGGGCACCCACGAATTCAATGACGATGGTATAGAGAAATACGGATTTCAAAAGCACATAGATATTCCTTATAGGAAATTGGGAAAAGGTATCCTGGATGATTCTCCTGTCCCGTATGGCTATGGATCGTCCCAGCAGGAGATAAAAGAAGACAGAAAAGGTCATGATCCCCAATCCGCCCACTTGAATGAGGGTCAAAATGACCACCTGGCCGAACTGAGAAAAGAAGCTTCCCGTATGGACCACAATTAACCCCGTCACACACACGGCCGAGGTAGCCGTAAAGAGGGCATCGACGAAAGAGGCCGATTGCGGCCTCGCGGCATAGGGAAGGCTGAGCAGGCACGTCCCCACAAGGATAATGATCAGGAAGCTCAGGATAAGGGTCCTTTCGGGGCTCAGAAAGCGCAGCGACAAATTTTTGAAAAAGTCCCGGGTCATTTCATATCATCTCCTCCCTTTTCCCATTGCTTTTTTGTAGAGGTTAACATACTCCCTGGCGGCTCTTTGCCAGGAAAAATCGGCCTTCATCCCCCGAATCATCAACTCTTTCCATCTTTCCCTATCCCGATAGACGGTCAATGCCCGCCTGACCGTAGCGAGGAAATCGCTTGATCTATACTTTTGGAATTTGAAGCCTGTTCCCTCGACGGTTTTCGGGTTATAGTCCTGGATAGTATCGTCGAGGCCACCCGTCGACCGTACAAGGGGAACCGTCCCGTACCTGAGGCTATACATTTGATTGAGACCACAGGGTTCATACTTGGAGGGCATCAGAAAGATATCCGATCCCGCCTCGATCTTATGAGCCAGTGTATTGTCATAGGCGATCTTGACGCCCGCCTTCTTTGGATATTTCTTGACGATTCGCCTGAAGAGCTGGTGGTACCGCTCATCCCCCGTTCCCAACAGGACGAAGCCGAGATCCATCTTCATGAGATCTCTTATGCTTTCCGCCAGCAGATCGAACCCCTTCTGATCAGCCAAGCGGGAGATGACGCCCAGAATGGGAAGCTTATTCAAAGACCTGGAAAGGTTAAATTCTGCCAGGAGGTCTTCCTTACATTTTTCCTTCCCTGAGAGGTCATTTTCGTGGTAGTTGGCCGCAATGAGGGGGTCAGTCTTGGGGTTCCACTCCCCGTAATCGGCACCATTGAGGATACCGTAGAGATCATCACTTCGATCCCGGAGAACGCCGTCCAGCCCGTAGCCGAATTCCGGGGTCTGGATTTCCCTGCTGTATCTGTGGCTTACGGTATTGATAATATCGGAGAAGACGATTCCCGCCTTCAGGAAGTTCATCTTCCCCCAGTATTCGATACCGCTCGGATGATAGGTCTTCCTGGGAAGTCCTGTAACCTCCAGCTTCTTCTCATGGAAGATCCCCTGGTAGGCGATGTTGTGAATGGTGAATAGAGAAGAAGTTCCAAAGAAGAATGGATCTTCCGTATACATGGTCTTTAAATAAGCCGGAACGAGGCCAGTCTGCCAGTCGTTGCAGTGAAATACGTCGGGTTGGAAATTCAGTCTCTTGCTGAGGAGAAAGGCCATTCGGGAAAAGTAGACGAATCGTTCCACGTTGTCGAAGTAATCGCCCTTGGGCGTCCCATAGAGAAATTCCCGGTCAAAATACTCGTCCTTGTTGATGAGATAGAGGGGGACGCCTCCGTCCGCTTCGGTAAGGAAGATATCGTCCTTCAAGACCTCCCCGGAAAGGGTTATCTCGACATCTTCCAAGAGCACGCTGACGTTGAAATTCCCCCTCTTCGCCATTCGATAGTATGGCATGGCCACACGGATATCACAGTCCATTTCTTTGAGGGCCTTTGGTAGTGAACCGGCAACATCGGCTAGCCCCCCAGTTTTTGCATAGGGGGCCGCCTCCGACGAGAGGAAAAGAATTCTCAACAATTCGCCCATGGATACCTCTTATGGCTTATCCCAACTATATCCCCACTCCCTTACCGAATTCTTTTGGTGCGTTTTTGGAAGTTCCCTCATAAATCCTCCCATTCCCCTTGAATTGGAAATATCTCTGCAGAGCATCCACCGATTCATTGAATACAGTCCGCAACTCCCTCATGATAAAGCCCAAGCCCTTGAAGTCAAGATGAAAGAGGTGGCCCAGGCGAGAAGAAAAAGGGTAGAGATTCCTTTCAGCCGTGACAATGCCCTTTTAAGTTCGTTCTCCTCTGAGAATTCCCTCCGCCCTGAGACGGATCCTTCAAGAAAGGGATTTTCCCCAATGGTATCTCAGTCAATGAGGGCTATCTTGATAATATTGGTGTTTCCCGCGATACCGATCGGAAGGCCAGCGGTGAGAACGATTTTTTCGCCCTTCTTCGCAAAACCCATTTCCACGGTAATGCGCTTCGCCCTTTCAATCATATCGTCGGTATCCTCGAATCTGTCAACCTTGATGGGAACAACCCCCCATGAGAGGCTCAACTGCTTGATAGTTCCCTCGTTTGGACTCAATGCGATGATTGGATGAGCCGGCCTATATCGAGAAACCAGCCGGGCTGTCATCCCCGATTCCGTGGGGGTCACAATTGCCTTGGCATCCACCTCCCGGGCCAGAAGGCACGCCCCATAACTAATGGCATCGGGTGTAGAGCTTGTCCGATCATGATCCTCCCTTGCGAAAAGCTCATAAGGGAAACCGTCTTCAGAGGCCGTGGCGATGGTAGCCATGGTTTTGACTGACTCAACGGGGTAATTTCCCACAGCGGTCTCCTCCGAAAGCATCAGGGCATCGGTCCCGTCGAAAATGGCATTGGCAATATCGGTAACCTCTGCTCGAGTCGGCCTCTGGTTCCCGATCATGGATCCCAGCATTTGAGTGGCCGTAATCACCGGTTTTCCCATCGCATTGGCCTTTCGGATGAGCATCTTTTGAACGAGGGGTACCCTTTCTAAAGGGGTTTCTACGCCGAGATCCCCTCGGGCAACCATGATCCCATCAACCTCTTGCAATAGGGCATCGATATTATCCAAGGCTTGGCGAGTTTCTATTTTGGCGATGATGGGGATTTCAGATCCCCTCGATTTCATAATCTCCCTTGCACCCTTGACATCTTCCGCCCTACGCACATACGAGAGGGCCACAAAGTCGATCCCCTTCTTCATGCCAAAGATGAGGTTTTGCCGATCATTGTTCGTTAAAGAGGGGATACTGAGGGTCCCTGAGGGCAGAATGATGCCCTTGCGGGACCCGATATTCCCACCAACCATCACTCGACATCGGACATCCGTGGACGTGGTATCAGTAACCTCCAGCTCTAGCGCCCCGTCGCCGATGAGGATCGTATCCCCCCGCTTAACCTCCAGGGGAAGATTCGGATAGTTCACCGAGACCTGATGTTCATCCCCAGCCACATGCCGATTGGTCAGGCTGAACCCACTCTGGGGCTTCAAGGTGGCGTAGCCCTTCTTGAAGGACCCGATTCTAATCTTTGGACCGGCGAGGTCCTGAAGGATAGCCACATTTCTACCGAGCCTACGGGATATCTTCCTGAGGGATTCAATTTTGGACCCATGCCCTTGAAGGGAACCATGGGAGAAGTTGAGCCGAGCCACGTCCATGCCGGATCGGATTAGTTCCTCAATGATCTCAGTTGACTCGGTGGCTGGCCCAAGGGTGCATACGATTTTCGTCTTGCGCATTTGATTGCCTGATTGGAAAGTACACCTTCAGGATGAAATCCTGCCTACGTGATTTTGTTGTCCGACTTTTCCGAGGGTCTTCTCCAAAAAATGGTTCCTATAAAACTGAGGAAACTCCACATTTCATTTTCTTAACGTAGTGCNNATGAGCGGGGAATTGTATCTGATTTACTGCACCAAGATCAACCGGAGGTCCATCACGTTGGTATTGGTAGGGCCTGTCACGAGGAGATCTCCGAGCTTTTCAAAGAAGTGATAGGAGTCGTTATGCTGCAGATACGCGGCGGGTTCCAGTCCCAACTCGTGAGCTCTCTTAACGGTATCGACATCGGCTATTGCCCCGGCGGCATCGGTGGGGCCATCGGTTCCGTCGGTGCCTCCGCTGAGAACGACGATATCCTTCAATCCCTGGATATCCAAAGCCGAAGCGAGGACGAATTCCTGATTTCTTCCGCCGAGGCCTTTCCCCCGAATAGTCACCGTCGTCTCCCCACCGGAGATGACACAGGCGGGGGGGCCGATGGGATGATTCGTTTTCACGATTTCCTTTGCAATAGCTGCATGGAGTTTGGCCGCCTCCCTCGTCTCTCCCTCTATAAAAGTAGAGAGGATGAGGGGTCTATATCCTAATTCCCTTGCCCTCTGCTCTGCCGCTTTGACAGCGATGATGTTACTTCCGATAATCACGTTGTGCGTTTTTTCGAAGATGGGATTGCCGGGTTTAGGCGTTTCCTCGATTTCTCCCCTGATGCCTCTCTGAAACCGGGCCTTGATGGATTCGGGGACTTTTTCCGAGAGGTTATATTTTTTCAGGATGGCCATACACTCGCCAAAGGTGCTATTATCGGGAACGGTGGGTCCCGAACCGATGACATCCAGTGGATCACCGACTACATCGGATAGAATGAGGGAGATGACGGTAGATGGGTATGCAAGCCTGGTCAAGCCTCCACCCTTGAGCTTGGAGATGTGCTTGCGGATGGCATTGATTTCGTTGATGTTCGCCCCGCACTCCAGAAGGAGGTTGGTCATCTTCTGTTTGTCCTCAAGAGAGACTCCCTCGGCAGGAGAGGGTAACAGGGCGGATCCTCCTCCGGAGATGAGGCAGATCACCAGGTCATCTTCACCCAGTTGCTCAAGCAATTCGCCGATCTCCTCCGCACCCGAAACCCCCCTTTGGTCCGGGATGGGATGGCCCACTTCATTGAGCTTGATCCTTTTCAGGTCGGTGAGGTGTCCGTATTTTACGTTGATGACCCCTTGTGTGATTCGATCGCCCAGAATCTCCTCCACGGCCAAGGCCATAGAGGCCCCGGCCTTCCCACCCCCGGTAACGGAAATACGGGAATAATCTCGAAGAGAATAAACCTTTCCGTTGACCGCGAGACCATCCCCTCCTAACTTCAGGTGTCTTTTGACAGCTTCCACGGGATCAACTGCTCTCAGGGCATGCTGGAAGATTTCCCTTCCATCGCTTCTGAGTTGTTGGAGGTTTTTGCCCGGTGTCATGATTTGTTACGCTCATTGGATGGTTTGGGGATAATGCCGGGAGATTTGTTACCACTTTCCTCTGAAGTTTATCGGAAGAGGTTCCTCTCTCATTGCGGGTCATGTGGTGGGGATTACCTCTGTTTCCGTAGCCTCTTCTTCCAGTATCCGGGTTTCGTACTCCCGGGAGATTTCAGCTTCCTTCATCTGTTTCAGCTTTTCCTCCAGTTCCGCCTTCGATTTTTGGAGTGCTTTGACGGTGTTATGTAAATGGAAGCGCCTTATGAATCCACAGAGACCCCCTACCACGAAGCCGATGATGAAAGGAATGAATATCAAATAGTACATGGGAAAGGGAGGAGTCTCCAAACCATAAAGGTAGGCAAGGGTAATGGCTTGCGTGTTTTTCACCCCGAAGATAACTGCGAGGAAGAAGACAATAATGACGACGATAATGAGTATAATAATTTTCATAGTTCTCCCCCTCTACATGAGTTTGACAACGGGATATTCATCAACTGGGAAATAATAAAAGAGCCAAGAGAGGGACTCTTGGGCTTTTTTACACGATGCTCGATTCTGCGCAGAAGGCATTATCCCTTCTTCGCCCTGGGCCTTCTCGGCCTAGGAGGTTTTTTCTCAGGTGGCTTTTCCACTGGTCTGCCCCTCACGGCCTTTTCCAGTCGATCAATGGCATCGGCTGTCCTGTCCTTGATGGATTCCGTGACAGTTGTCAGATGTTCGATCTGTTCCTTTAAGCCGACCCCTGCGCGCTCCTTGAGGGATTCCATGGATGAGGAAAGCGAATCAACCTTTTGCTTCAGTTCCTTTGCCCCCCCGGTCCTTTGGTAAGCCAGGATGGAAATGATCAGGGCAATAATAGCAATGGAGAAGGCAACCCAATCCATATCTCATACCCTTTCTCTATGACGGTTTCTATAACGAATTACAACAATGGTTTTTTCTCCTCTGCCTCTGCTTTAACCTTTCGTTTCCTCCGGGAGTAGTCCGTCGTCCGTGTAAGGAGCCACCCCAGGATGATCCCGATAAAAAGGGTACCCAAGAGTATAAGGGCTCTGGAGATGGAGGCCCTCCACGGGTAGAATTGGATATCGACAACCTGGGTATTTTGGATGGTAAACACGACGATCAAGATGGCCAAAATGATGAAGACGATAGTTTTAGCTGTCATAAGGATCCCTTCCAGAGAATTTACTATTTTCCCCGAGCCTCTTCAAGTTTCAGCGTCTTTCCCAATCTTTCAAGGGCCTCGCCGGTCTCCTGCTTGAGCTTCTTGGTCTTCTGCTCTAACTTTTCCACCTGCTGGATGGTTTCCTTCTTCAGTGTCTCCGTTTTGCCCTGGAGGGCTTTAATCTCGTTTTCCAGGCCAACCATTCCCCCTGTGCGCTGATAGCTGATGATGGAAAAGATAAGGGCAATGACAGCGATAATGAGGGCCATGGTCGCCCTAAATCCTCCCCTTACGATTTTTTGAGCCTTTTCTGCCATCCTATCGTACCACATGATAAACAAGTGCTTTTGGATTTCGGAACATTACATTCATTCCTACCGCCTGCGAGGAGTTAAGCCAACTTCCGTTTTGGTTTTTCAACCTCTGTAAGGGGTTTACCCAAGATCTTTTTTAGGTCCGCCTCCTCAACTACCTCCTTTTCCAACAGCACGGTGGCCAGTTTTTTTAAGCTTGCCTCGTTCTGGACCAATATCCTCTTAGCTCTGGTGTAGGTTTCGTCGATGATGCGTTTTACCTCTTCATCGATCTCCTTGGCCGTTTCCTCGCTATATTCCCTGGAGGATTGGAACGGAGATTGTAGGAAGAGGGGCCTCTTCTCCTTTTCGAAGGTGACATAGCCCAGTTTCTCACTCATCCCGTATTCCTTTACCATACTCGTGGCGATGTCAGTTGCCCTCTGCAGGTCGTTATGGGCCCCCGTTGAGATCTCCCCGAAGGTTATTTCTTCGGCTATCCTTCCGCCCAACAACACGGTCAATCGGTCCAGGAGCTCCGATTTCGTCATCAGGTATCGGTCTTCCGTGGGGAGTTGAAGCGTATAGCCCAAAGCTGAGATGCCCCGAGGGATGATGGAAATCCGGCGAACGGGATCGGCGCCGGGGAGGGTTGAAGCCACCAGGGCGTGACCCGATTCGTGGTAGGCCACGATCTCCTTCTCCTTTTTGGACATCACCCTCCTCTTCTTCTCCAGGCCAGCTACGACCCGGTCAATGGCCTCTTCAAAATCCTCCATCTCCACCTGATCTTTGTTCTTCCGGGCAGCCAAAAGGGCGGCTTCGTTGACGATGTTGGCCAGATCTGCTCCCACAAAACCTGGGGTTCGTGCAGCGATTATCTTCAGATCCACCTCCTTGGCTAATTTCACTCCCGGGGTGTGAACTTTCAATATCTCCTCCCTACCCACGATATCGGGCCGATCCACTAAAATATGCCTGTCGAACCGGCCCGGCCTCAGCAAGGCAGGGTCCAAAATTTCCGGTCGGTTGGTTGCCGCCATGATGATGACGCCGGTATTGGGATCGAACCCATCCATCTCCGCCAGCAACTGATTAAGGGTTTGCTCTTGTTCATCGTGCCGGCCGAGGGGATTGACACCCCTCGCTTTTCCCAATGCGTCAAGCTCGTCGATGAAGATGATGCAGGGAGCTCGCTGCTGAGCCTGTCCAAAAAGATCCCTCACCCGGGCAGCCCCAACCCCTACGAACATCTCGACGAAATCGGATCCACTGATGCTGAAAAAGGGGACGTTGGCTTCACCGGCCACAGCCCTTGCCAATAAGGTCTTGCCAGTTCCAGGAGCCCCGACCAACAATACCCCTTTCGGGATCTTCCCGCCCAACTTTTGGAATTTCCCCGGGTTCCTCAGGAATTCAATAACCTCCTTCAACTCCTCCTTCGCCTCATCGATTCCGGCAACGTCCTTAAAGGTGACCTTATTCTCTTTTTGGGCAAAGATCTTCGCTCTGCTCTTTCCAAAGGAGAGGGCCCCCGCCTCGGGGCCCATTCTAGCGAAGAGCAGCCGCCATATGAGGAAGAAGAAGATGATGGGAATCACCCAACCAAGAATGCCGCTCAGCCATTTATTCTCCTGTTTTCCCTTATATTGGATTCCCTTTTTATCCAGTTCCTTGATCAATTCCGGATCTTCCACCCTAACGGTCTGGAAGGGTTTGCCCGACTGCTGGGTATCCGCATAGCCCTTTTCCCTCCCCCTTATCATCTCCGGCGTTATTACCAGATCCTCTACCTTGTTTTTCTTGACCATTTCTTTGAATTGGCTATAGGAGATTTCATTCACCTTTTGGCTTGTTAGGTAGTTTTGCAGAAGGAAGATCAAGAGGAAGGCTATGACGACGTACCATATGGTAAAACGCGTCTTCTTGGAGCTCGGGGGCGGACTTCTCTTGCGCCGTCCCGGGGAATCGTTGAACCCCAGCAGTTCCCTTAGATTGGGCTTTTCCCTTCTATTCCTCCCTTTGGGCATCCCTATTCCCTCAGACCTCCATGGGCTTCGTTAGGGCGAGCTTCTACAACAAATTTAGCCGAAATAAGGATTGTTTTCAACCATTTTCTGTTTCGGTTTTGTCTTCGAATACCCTTTTAAAAATCTCGTCCACATATCTCAGGCGACTCTTGAGGTCGAAACATTCCTCGATTTCCTTACGACTGAGCACCTTGGTGATATCTGGGTCCTTTAAGATCTCCTCCTTGAATTCGGTCTCCTCCTCCCAAACCCTCATGGCGTTCCTTTGAACCATGGCGTAAGCTTCCTCTCTGGAGATCTTCCTTTTAGTCAACTCCAACATGAGTCCCTCCGAGAAGATTAACCCCTTTGTCTTTTCTACATTCCTCATCATGTTATCGGGATAAACGAGGAGATTATCGATGATATTGACCGCCCTGTTGAGCATGTAGTCCAATAGGATGGTACTATCCGGCGCAATAACCCTTTCCACTGAGGAGTGGCTGATATCCCTCTCATGCCAAAGGGGTATATTCTCAAGGGCAGTCACTGAATATGCCCTTACGAGACGGGCCAAGCCAGAGAGGTTCTCCGAGAGAATGGGGTTGCGTTTGTGGGGCATGGCTGAGGATCCTTTTTGNNGATGAGGCGATGATAGCCAATGTGGTGAAGAACTCGGCATGACGATCCCTTTGAATAATTTGGGTTGAGATGGGGGAGGGTTTCAAACCACATTTCCGGCAAACATAATCCTCCACAAAGGGAGGGATGTGGCTAAAGGTTCCCACGGCGCCGGAAATTTTTCCGTAACTAATGGTCTTCTCAGCTCTTTCCATACGGGCCAGGTTCCTGCGCATTTCATCATACCAGAGGGTCATCTTCAAGCCAAAGGTAATCGGTTCTGCATGAATCCCGTGGGATCTGCCGATCATTACCGTATCCTTATAGGTAGAGGCCTTGTCCTTGAGTACCGAAAGCAGGTTACGGATATCCTGAATGATGAGCTCCGAGGCCTCTTTCAAGAGTAGAGCCAGGGACGTATCCAAGATATCAGAGGAGGTGAGGCCGAAATGAATATATCGTGAAGCCTCTCCTACATTCTCGGCCACTGCCGTTAGGAAGGCAACCACATCGTGTTTCGTCACCTTTTCAATCTCCGCGACTCGTTGGGCATCGAACCGCGCCTTCTCCTTGATTTCCTTCAAGGCCTGAGGGGGAATTTCGCCCATCTCCGCAAATGCCTCGCATGCCAGGATCTCGATGTCGAGCCACTTTTTGAATTTATTCTCATCAGTCCAAATTCGTGCCATTTCCGGGCGGGTGTATCTCCGAATCATAATGGTCTCCTTGTTGAAATTGAGGGCCACGATGAGAGAGAATTCTTATAAGAGGCCTTGATTTGGAAGAGGGGGACCGCTTTCACCGGGACTTTGTCTTGGAGTGATTATTTCTGAAACCATAACGGGAAGTGAAGGCCCTTCAAGGTTCGGTTGAAAGAAGGAATTCCCTCAACAGCCTTTGGTTATTTTACCTAGTGGACTCTAAAAGTCAATAGCATTACTAGTGGAGTTTCCTCGGTTTTTTGGGTTTGTTTGGTTGATTTAGTCTATTCCGTTTGTCTGGTTTTTCCGTTTTGATCGTTGGGACCGTTTAGAACGTTTAGATCCTCAGTTTGGTTTATTGGGTTATTGGGTTTCTGGAGGAAACCCAGGAAATTTCATAAATAATACTGATGTATCCTCACTTTTTTTGGGAGACATCTCTATAGAAATTTGGAGAAGGAGGGGAGAGATCATCTGTTGACAAAGGGAGTATGAGTTTCATATCATGATTTCGGTGTTACCCGCTCAGGGCGGAAGAAGAAATCCAATGATCATCATTAAATCCAAGCGCGAAATCGATTGTCTCAGGAGAAGCAACCAAATCGTTGCCGCAGTGTTCCGCGAAATCAAGAAGATGGTGAGCCCGGGTATCACAACCCGAGAACTCGATCGGGAGGTGGAAAGATTGATCAGGGCGCACCGGGGAATCCCCGCTTTTAAGGGATACAAGCCCCCGGGTTACCGCTCTGATTTTCCCGCGAGCACGTGTATTTCAGTTAATGAGGAGGTGGTTCATGGTATCCCCGGCCCCCGAAAGCTGAGAGAGGGGGATATCGTTAGTTTGGATGTGGGGGTTTTGCTCGATGGTTATTATGGCGACGCGGCCGTTACCCTTCCCGTCGGCAATGTCAGCGAGGAGGCGAAGAGGCTTATGGAGGTTGCGGAGAGGGCTCTATATCTCGGCATAGAAAAGGCTAAGGTAGGGAATCGCCTCTCCGACATCTCCCATTGTATCCAGGCTTATGCAGAGGGAAATGGATTTTCCGTTGTAAGGGATTTCGTGGGCCATGGGATCGGAAAATCCCTTCATGAGAACCCCCAAATCCCTAATTTTGGACCTCCGCATCAGGGGCCGAGGCTGAGGCAGGGCATGATCTTTGCCTTGGAGCCCATGATAAACGCGGGAACCTGGCGGGTAATCAGATTGGACGACGAGTGGACCGTCGTTACAGCCGACGGGAAATTATCAGCGCATTTCGAGCATAGCATTGCGCTAACAGATAGCGAACCAGAAATATTGAGCATGGGTTGAAGCGAAAGGGCTCGCTCTTCGCCGCTCGGGAATATTTGCGTAGAAGAGAGAATACACGAAAATCCGAAGTTCTAATTTCTAAACCCTAAACAAATACGAAGCCCTAATGATCAAATGACCAAAACGTTTAGGATTTGGACATTTGGATTTTGATATTGTTTAGTAATTAGTGCTTCGGATTTAGGATTTATTCCTTGTTTGACTGCGGCACCGCAGCACTGCATAACCCTAGAGCTTGTACTTGAATTTCCTGAGGAGGTCTTTTCGCCAGGCCACCCCATCCTCTTCTTCCACACCATTGGGAGGGGAGCCGTCGATTATCCCCATAATTCCCCTGCCTTGGTCAGTCTCCGCTATGATCACCTCTACAGGGTTTGCCGTAGCGCAGTAGATGGAGCAGACTTCCTGGCACATTTTAATGGCGTTGAGCACGTTGATGGGGAAGGCATCCCTCATCACCACCACAAAGGTGTGGCCAGCCCTGACTTCCATTCCCATGGTTTCCGCCATCTTTTTGAGATCCTCGTCATTCCCCTCGATCCTCAACAGGCAGGCTCCCGAGGCCTCGCAGAAGGCGATGCCAAATTTGGCATTGGGCACCGTGGACGCCATGATTTCATAGAGGTCCTCCACGGTCTTGATGAAATGGGTTTGTCCCAAGATGATATTGTAGCCCTCCGGAATTTCCAATTTCACCGTCTTCAATTCCATCTCACTTTCCCTCCCTTTCCCCCTCCCGGATCATGTTCTCGATCAATTCCCTGCTGGGATGCTCAGGAAAAACCTCAAGCCCCTTTTTTAAGTAGAAAGCCGCCTCCTTAAATCTTCCCATATCGTAATACGTCTTCCCCAGATTGACGTAGGGTAGGTAGAAATTGGGGTCCATTTCGATGGACTTTTTGAAGGCCTCGATCTCCTTCTCCCTCCAGTCGAGGCTCCTCAACTGTTCGTATTTCCGGCGATACGCAATGGCCAGATAATTGTATCCCACTGATGAGCGAGGTTCCTTTCGAAGCCCCTTCTTGTATTTCTCGATTCCTTCGTTAATTTTACCCTTTTGAACGAGCGATGCGCCCTCTTCGAAATACGCTGTAGCGCTCTTCTGATCCAGCGTGGCGCAGGCAGCGAGGATTACTGTGCAAGAGGCCACGATAGCGATAATCTTCCAATTCGCTGTAAATGTACCGATGAGTGTCACGTTAGCCTCAAAGGTGCCATGCCGTCGTGTTATATAACGGAAACTCCTCGATTTATAACACGACCACTGGGAATGGTCAATAAGCAGGAGTCCCTTGAGAAAACCGTTGTCCCTTCGCTTCACCAAGAATGTTTAGCCAAAATTCTTTAATGTTCATCCGGAGAACCCGGCCAACAAACGCTCCCAAGATGACCCGAGATCTCCGGAAAAGTCGCTCCTCGCTGCTCAACCATATTTTTTCGACTATTCCAGCGATTGCGCTATCTTCAACTTAGAACTAAGTTTGCAGTCACTCCGGTTGCCTAGGAGTGGATGCCGAAAAATATACATTCGCGCTCAGAGCTCCTTTTCCGAATTCCCAGGTATCTGCATTACGCTCAGGGACACCGTTTTTCTCCCATGAAAAAAATACTCCAAAGGTGAAAACCTGAATCAATGAGCGTTGGATGGTCTTAAAAATAAAGTCACCGTCATGTTTTCCCCATCCGTCTCGAAGCTTACCGCGCCATCCCTATCCGTCCTCGAGATCTGACAGCCCGCACGTTCGTATCGATTCAAAACGTTCGTGCTGGGCAGGTTGAAGATGTTTCGCAAACCCACCGTGAACACAGAGTGTGAGGGCTTGACGGCTTCGAGGAATCTCCTCGTGCTGGATGTTTTGCTCCCGTGGTGGGGAACTTTCACTACGTCGGATCTCAGGTCTTTTCCCGATTGAATTAATTGAGCCTCGGCTTCCTCCTCTATATCTCCGGTCAGGAGGAATCGGTGGTTCTTGAATGTGATCTTCAGGACCATGGAGCGGTTATTGGTTTGGGACCATAAATTTCTGCCCTGCATGATCCCTGGCTGTGGGGGATTCAAGACCTCCACCTTGACCCCGTTGATCCATCGAGGAGGTGATGCCTCGTGGACGGTGATTCGGTGTATTTTCCTTCTTGCGACGATATCCATGAGATCGAGATACGGCACGGAGGAATACTGCTGCCCATTTTCCCAAAATTCGTGGACTTTGAAGGAATCGGCGATAAATTTCAAGCCGTTGAGATGGTCCGGATGTGGATGGGTGAGGACGAGATAGTGGAGGGTCGCGATCTTTCTTCTCCAGAGGACTGGGGCTACCACGTTTCTTCCCACATCGAAGCTATCTTCATAAAACCCGCCTCCATCGATCAGCATCCTCTTTCCCATGGGAAATTCGATCAGGATACTGTCCCCCTGTCCAACGTCGATAAAGGTGGCCCTCAATCCCTTAGTCAGGTGGGTCTGCGTATACCAGTAGGATATGTCCCCTGCAATAACGGCGAGCAGGAGGATCGAGATGGGCATAAGTCGTTTTATCCTCTTGAGGTTGGCCAGATAGAGAATGAGAAAGTAGAATAATCCGATCTCAAAAAAGGTAGGAGTGACCACGTACTGGGAGGCATAGGGTATTGATGCGAAGAGATGCACCGCCTTGATGACGAGGGAGGAAAGGGCAGAGGTCAGGGTGACCAATAACGAGCTCACCGGTAACCAGATCAAGGTGGCCAAGGAAGTGATCAATCCTATGATGACGACAAAGCCTGCCAGGGGGATGATAATGAGATTGCTCAACAAACCAACGATCGACATTCGGTTGAAATAGTACGCCACCAAGGGCGAGGTCCCTACCATGGCGGCCAGAGAGACGAATATGAAGATCTTAAGGTGGCTTAGGAAAGTTTGATACGGACTCGGTTTTCTCAGCAAGAGGGGATGGGTTTTCGGAAGGAATTCGGAGAGCCTGGGGACCAGGTAGAGGATAGCGAGTACGGCGACAAAGGAGAGTTGGAAGGAGACGTCGAAGAGGGCGCTCGGGGAGACCAACAAAATAAGGAAGGCGGCCACGGCAAGGGTATTGTAAAGATTTCGCTGTCTGTCCAAGAGGATGGAGATTAGGTAGATGACGATCATGATAGCGGCCCGGACGGTGGAAATTCTTGCCCCGGCTATGAACGTGTAGAGGACTAACGGTGGAATTGTCGCCAGGGCCGAAATCTTCTGGATGTTCAGCGTGAGGGCTAGGGTCTCGGACCACCTGAGGCTCCATTTCATCAGGAGAAAGACAACGAGGGCGATGATCCCCATATGGAGGCCCGATATAGCAATGATATGGGCCACTCCAGCAACGACGAATTCCTCCTTCATCTCTTCCCTCATTTCCTCCCTCTCCCCCAGGATGAGGGCTTTCATGATGCCGCGGGTTTCCACAGGGGTCCTCTTTTCTAAGAGGGTTCGGATCCTTTCCCTCCATGCCTCGATCAGTTGAAGGAAGGGGTTTCCCTTGCTTCGCGCAATGGTGACAATCCCGGTATTCTTTTCCACATATGCCGTGACCCAGATTCCCTTGCATGCCAGGAATCGTCCGTAATCAAATCCTCCGGGGTTATTGAAATTTCTCGGGCGATAGAGTTTGGCTATGAAACGGATTCGATCTCCATACCGGAGATCTCCGTGGTATTCCTTGACGGAAATAAGAACATTACCCCGGGCCTTGATGAATCCATGGGGAAAGTGTATTTTCTCGACCTTCAGGTAGAGCTTTGCCTCCCGCGACGATGAGATGGACCTCCGGTACAGGATACCCTCCACATTGACCCTTTCCTTGTTTGCGTAATGGAAGATGTGGTTCCGCGGAAAGTGAGGACGGAGGTGAAGGTTGATGAGCACTATCCCCAAGAGCCAAAAAAGGGTAAGGATGGCGGCGATCCTAAGTATAGGCCGGTTCCGGATAATCGAGGCGATGGAGATGAAGATCAAGGAGATGATGCCGACATATGATATGGTCCAGGGAATGGCTAGGTGATTGCCCACTATCAACCCCAGGAGATAGACGATCACGGTGGGGATGAGGGGCATATGAATGGACTGCCGACTCCTTGACCAGTGTATGTCTGTAGTTGCCTGAGTGCCCCTTGCCACTTCGCTTCGGTGCTCCTGGCTTGTTGCCCACATTCCCTTTCGCTCACTGAAAGGAATTTTGGACCATTCTAAAGTTTGCCTCACGGTAAAGAGCGCTTGTTAGGCGCCACTTCGGTCCCTTCACTCGCCGCCGTGGCTCAGACATTGGATTTGCTGTCGGTTCGCTTCATTAAGAATGGTCAGCCAACATTCCCCAATGTTCGCTTCAGGGAGCCAGGGCAACGACCTTTTCCGGCGTTACCCTGCTCCGGTACAATGCGCTCGGGAACAGCGGAGCACTGTTATACCCCCTTCAGGTCCATATCGACTGATGCAACCCTTAAAGGATAGAATGGATTGCGTCCGAAAAATAGCAGATTCGGCTAGGGGAGTCAAAGGGGATTTGTGGGCAGGCCTTGCTTTTTAGCTTTTCGTGGCAGAAGATCCCTTCTGATGGCCTTTGCGGTTACTACCCTCAGAGGTGTGGGAGCCAACCGCTAATAGGCGTTCATTAACAGTTCCTGCTTCACCCTGAATAATTTTTCGCTCAGGCTGACATGATAGACATGGGGGTTTTGCAATCGCTTGAATTCAGACCCCAAGCGATCGAGGCTCCTCTTCGTATTCTCTTGGATTTGCCCGAGAGGAGGGGTATTGTAAACCCTCTTGCCATTGATGAAGACGGGGACAAACAGTTCCTCCCGTTCGAAGTTGGGGGGGTAAGTCTTATAGATATGGGGAAATACCGGATGGAATGCCCTCGTGGGCTCGTCGGAATCGGGAATTTCGTCCTCGAGGAGCAGGATATCCCCCCGCATAATTCCCGTTTCATCATGATATCGAACCAGCTTCTTTACTCCTGGGTTGGTAATCTTCTCAGGATTGTCGGACCTCTTGATCTTGGGGACCATCTTCGCGTTCTCAGTGATGGCCGTCAGCTTATAGACCCCGCCGAGGGCGGGGCATGAGTATGAAGTGACAAGCCTCGTCCCAACACCCCAGATATCGATTTTGGCCTCCTGTTTCTTCAAACTCTCTACCAGCCACTCGTCGAGATCGCTGGAGGCGATGATCTTGGTCTGATCCAACCCGTTCTCATCCAACATCCTCCTGGAGTGTTTACTGAGATATGCGAGATCCCCGCTATCGAGCCTGATCCCTGTCAACTGGCCCTTCCCGTTATCCCGCAATTCCCGTCCAACCTTGATGGCATTGGGGACACCGCTTCTGAGGGTGTCGTAGGTATCAACCAATAGTAAGCAGTTCTGGGGGTAGACCTTTGCATAGGTCCTGAAGGCCTCCAATTCGGACGGGAAAGACTCTATCCAGCTGTGCGCGATGGTTCCCCTGACAGGTATCCCCAGGGTTTTTCCTGCCAAAAGGTTTGACGTACCCATGGCCCCTCCGATAAAGGATGCCCGAGCCGCGCCGAGGGCAGCATCAGGGCCGTGGGCCCTCCTGAGGCCAAACTCGATGACGGGATCCCCCTCCGCAGCGATGCAGATTCGGGCTGCTTTGGTGGCGATCAGGGTCTGGAAGTTCATGATGTTCAACAAGGCGGATTCGATGAACTGGGCCTCGGGAAGTGGGGCTGTTACCCGGACAATGGGCTCGTTTGGGAAGATGATCGTTCCCTCGGGAACAGCGTATAAATCCCCCGTGAACCGAAGTCTCCTGAAATAATCGAGGACCTCCGTGGGGAATATGCGGAGAGTCTCAATATAGGCTATATCGTCTTCGGTGAACCTAATATTTTCGATGTGTTCGATCAACTGTTGGAGTCCTGCGGCGATGCAGAATCCCCCATCATCAGGTACCTTCCGAAAGAAGTAATCGAAGTTGGCCCATTGGTCATTTTTCCCGGTGACGAAGTATCCCCCAACCATGGTCAATTCATATAGGTCCGTCAGGCTTGTTAGATTGCGCATCCCATCCCTCCAGTCGAAGATCGGAACGGTCTATTTAAGCATAATACTTTACCACAAATTCCCCCACGGTAAAAGTATTGTTTTCATTGGAGTTTCGTTTTCTTTGGGAGGGTCTTTGAAGAAGTATGGTATCCTTCTCAGGGGGGAGAACTCAGTATGGGTTTTGGAGTTCCTTGAGTTTCTGGAGACCACCACAGGACTAAGGTGCATACCTTTCCTATCCCTCATATATTGAGCCACATAACGCCCCAAGATCGGGGTGAAAATTGAGCACTCCCCCAAGGAATTTGGGGCGTTACCAATTCCGTTTGATTGGGTTTCAATGAGAGTATTCAACAAGACGCTGAGAATCTGCATGTTTCATTGGGTAAAAAGGAAGGCAAAATGAGAATGATTTGAAAGAAGTTTTGATTTACAATTAAAGTGAGCGGTTGTCGTTTGGTGAGTGAAACTCCTTGAGGATGGAGTGATGAAAATAGATAATTTGATTAATGTGACGGACTCATCTTGGGATCGCCTCCACGGTTTGGGAATATATTTGCTCAATTGCGCAACTTTTGGGACCGAACAGCCCAGATCTGGTTAAAGGGACAATTGGTTGGGAAAACAGCGGCCGTCTTCACTTCAAGGGCTTCTAGGCAAGGAGGACAAGAGACCACGCTCATCTCGATGATGTTCACCTTCATTCACCACGGAATGATTATTGTGGGTGTTCCCTGCTCTGTCGAGGAGCTGATCACCACTGAGAGGGGAGGGACTCCGTATGGGACGTGAACCGTGGTGTGACCAATTGCTGATCAACGACCTAATGAAATAGATCTAAAAATCGGGCCTGCCTTGGGCAAACGGGTTACTGGGATAGCTGGTAAGCTCAAAAGCTAAAGGAATGTTGGAAGCAGACTGGACAGAAAGGAAGAACGGGAGATTGGTTCTGATATACCTTTCTATCTCCGGGGAAATAATACCTATCCTGATATTTTTTCCTTTTGGTGCCAATAGAAGAAAGGGGGGAGAAAATGGCAGAACTCATCCGTATTTCTGCAGAAGAAGTCAGGCGAAAAGTAACTTCCGGCTCGGCACTGCTTGTCTGCTCATATGATGATGAAGAGAAATGCAAGAGCCTTCATCTGGAAGGTTCGATTTCGCTAACAGAGTTCAAATCCAAACTTTCTGGCGTGGCGAAGGATCAGGAGATCATTTTTTACTGCGCATGACCCAACGAAGCGACCGCTGCCGGTCAGGCGGCGAAATATACACAACAAGGATACGATAACGTAAAAGTGCTCGGTGGAGGATTTGAAGGCTGGAAAAATGCGAGGTACCCCTTTGGAGCATGATGGGATAGCTGCAAGTCAGGGCTCTGTCTTTATGGCGAGGGGGTGATGTGCCAGAGCAATTTATCCAACGTGGTTAGGGGGGCACATTTGGAGAGGATTAATCCAGGGAGTTCATCATGTGAGGAGAAAGGCCCATGCCATATCTACCAATTGAAAACTACGGAATCATCGGAGACATGCGTACGGTGGCCCTGGTGGGGATGAACGGGTCGATTGACTGGCTCTGCTTCCCCCACTTTGACTCGCCGAGTATCTTTGCAGCCATCCTTGACGACAAAAGAGGAGGATACTTCAAGATAGCGCCCACCGTCGGTGGCATAACCCACAAGCAGTTTTATTGGCCGGAGACCAATGTTCTGATCACACGCTTTCTCTCGGCGGATGGTGTAGGTGAGGTCATGGACTATATGGCAGCGCCAGAACCCCGTGGGGAAAATGAGCACCATCACCAGCTGTTCCGCCGTGTCAACGTGGTGCGTGGAACGATGCCCTTCCGCGTGGAATGCCGCCCGGCTTTCAACTACGGGCGGGACGAACATACCCTTGAAGTTTCCCTGGAAGGTGCGGCCTTTTACTCTCCAGGGCTCAACCTGGGGCTCTCATCCAGCCATCTCCTAAAGCAAAAGGGAGGCGGGGCTGTCCGCGAGTTTACTCTGCAAGAGGGGCAGACGGCGATCTTCATTCTTCAGGAAATCGAGCCAGGAGCTGGCTGTTCCGCTTGTCTTACTGACGAGCAAGCGGTTGAAATCTTCATTAACACAGTTGGGTACTGGCGCCGCTGGATCTCGAAGTGCACCTACACCGGTCGGTGGCGCGAGATGGTTCATCGATCTGCGCTGGCGCTGAAGTTGCTGACCTATGAGCCGACGGGAGCCATCGTTGCGGCCCCGACAACGAGTCTTCCAGAAGCTGTGGGAGGCGAGCGGAACTGGGACTACCGGTACACGTGGATCAGGGATGCTGCCTTCACGGTTTATGGGCTGCTTCGTATTGGGCTCACAGAAGAGGCCGCTCGATTCATGCATTGGCTGGAAGCCCGGAGCCACGAGCTTAATCCGAACGGATCCTTGCAGATCATGTACGGGATTGAGGGCCAGCACACCTTATCCGAAGAGACCTTGGACCACCTGGAGGGTTATAAAGGCTCCCGCCCGGTTAGGGTCGGAAACTCCGCCTACAACCAACTCCAGTTGGATATCTACGGTGAACTCATGGACTCGGTGTACCTCTACAATAAGTACGGGAGCCCCATCTCATACGAACTCTGGACTCACCTAAGGCGTCTCGTGGACTGGGTGTGCGAGAACTGGCAGAAGGCAGACGAGGGAATTTGGGAGGTTCGTGGTGGACGGCGGCACTTCGTCTACTCGAAGCTTATGTGCTGGGTCGCCCTCGACCGGGCCTTGCGCCTGGCAGACAAACGGTCGTTTCCCGCGGAACGAGACCGATGGCTGAAGATCAGGGACCAAATCTACGAAGAGATCATGACTCGTGGATGGAGTTCGGAACGCCAAGCCTTCGTGCAGCATTACGACAGCAAGTCCCTGGATGCCTCAAACCTAATGATGCCCTTGGTGTTCTTCCTCTCCCCGACAGATCCGAGAATGCTCCAGACCCTGAACGCCATAAACCGGTCGCCCGAGAATGGCGGACTCGTCTCCAACAGTTTGGTATATCGTTACAACCCGGAAGAGACCGCCGATGGCCTCGGAGGAGAAGAGGGAACCTTTAACATCTGTACCTTCTGGCTCGTCGAGGCTCTAACACGGGCGGGCCAGGTTGATCCTGCCCGGCTCGACGAGGCCCGGCTCATGTTTGAACAGATGCTCGGTTACGCCAATCATCTGGGGCTTTATGCCGAGCAGACCGGTCACCGTGGAGAGGCGTTAGGGAATTTTCCTCAAGCGTTTACCCATCTAGCTCTGATCAGTGCCGCCTTCAATCTCGATAAAGCCCTGGGCAAAAAGGCCTAGTATGGAAACGTCTCAATATTCGCGCCTTCAGCTTGGATGTGCGGGGAATATCAGGCCAGTTATTTGAATATCCGGTCGAAAACTATCTCAACATGCGGAGATTTGTAATATCTTACGGAGGTATGCTTGCTACCACCTGAGTCTTTGGTGATACTGATGTGATACCCAAAGCATTCCGCGGTGGATCAGTTGCTAACCAGGCAGATTCTCGAAGCATCAATCAATACCGTGTTTGAAACGGTGACAAGCAGTTACACACTGGAAAAGGGAGACGTGGCTTTCTGATTCCTTTTTTGTCTTGAGTGCCAATCGGGCGGGAAAGACCGTATCCTTAAGAGGGTTTTCATCCATGAGTAAGCCTTTACAGAGGTCGCCTGGTTCCGACCACAGAGGAACTCGTGGGCAGGATCCAGAGCCAGAGAAGAGCATCACGTATGCTACGAAGCGCGCGTTGCAAGGGCTCGATTATCGCCGAGGGCGATTGGCCGGATGATTTTATCTAAGACCCACAGGGAAGGGGGAGATTCCTTTCCCACTCCGGTGAGTGAAGTCGTTTTCCCCCTCCTGAACTCAGCTAGGTGTTCGTTTACCTTTTCAAGGATGGCTTTTGAAAACACTTTTCCAGCGATCCCCTCTATTGCCTCACCGGCGATCTTCTGAAATCGCCCCAGTTCTTGAGGGGACAGCTCTACGTAATTGATTCCCTGCTTCGCCATTACCGTAAGAGCTTCTTCATTGTCCTTACGCGTTTCGGCATTGAGAGGGAGGAGGGTCTTCCGGAAAACCTCTCTTACTGTCTTTCGGTGATCCGGAGGGATAGTCTCAAAGGCTTTCCGAGTCATGACAACCGCTCCCATAGAATAACTGAGAGGGACCTTGGTGATATACCGAACCTTTGTGAACCACTGAAGCGCGATGGCCCCGAAGGGTGTGCCGTAAATTACATCTATAAGACCCGTCTGAAGGGCTACGAGAACATCTGAAATTCCCAGAGGAACTGGTGACACACCAGCCTTCTGGAACACTGCTTGGGTCATGGAGTCTCCCTCAGGCGCCCACACTTTCGCTCCTCGTACCGCGTCGAGACTTGACATGGGCGTCTTTGACATCATGTAGATGAACCCGATTTCAGACCAGCCCAGGAGAACATAACCCTTCTCCTCCAAAGCTTTCTCGAATCGGTCGGTGATTCCACGCAGGACATAGTCCACCTCCTCATAGTTGCGGAACAAAAAAGGGGTCGCCAGTACCTGAAACTCCTTGTCAATCTCAACGAGTCCTGTACCCATGAGCCCAGCGACCTGAATCTGACCGATTCGCATCTTCCGTAATACGGTATGATCATCACCCATAACGCCGGCTGGATAGGCCCTCATTCTCACCACTCCCCCTGTCCGAGATATCAATTCACGGTTTGCCTTGTGGAAAGCCTTCATCCAAGGACTGCCCTCCGGAGCCAAAGTTGCGAGCTTCAGAGTGATCTGTTTTTCTTTCGCAATAACTGTAAATGAAAGAACAAGGATAAGACTAATTCCACCAAAAATCCAAAGAATCCCTCTGAATATCCTCATCATTTCCTCCGAAAGTTTCTCCTGGACTTGGTATTCCTGTTCTAAACCATCCCAGATGTACTCTTGATCGATAATCGGTCCGTAATCAGCTCTCCATTTTCTCGTTTTATTCTCCCTCTTTGATTATATCAACTCGGATACACGGAGAACCACTATGAGAGAAAGGCGGGTTTTTTGATAAATAATTTCCCCAACTGACCGCCTCCCCGTCTCTCCCAAACAGAGAAGGTCGATACGCTTTGGGCTTTTGAGAAAGGGAGATGAAAGAGAGATCACGGACAAGGCGGACCAATAGGAGAAATCGATGTTCCGCAACTAATCACAGCGGCTCGGCTTAATAGGTAATGAGTTTTGGGTTTAAATCGGTCTCGTTGGTCTTACACGCAATATTCTTATTGAGAGGAGGTCATTTTTGATCTGGCTTTTCGTCGGATCTAGTTTACATAGCAGATGAACTCAACGGGTCGGACTCAGTAATGTTCCTCTGTTGCAATCACACCTATCATTCCTTGTTGCGCACCCTGGAGGTATGAAAATGCACCTGTTACGCTGTCTTAAGCCCATTTTTTAAGTAAATCGTAAATGTAAGAAACAGTGGGATCCTAGCTTTAGGTAGCACTCGATCGTTGTCTATAAAAGAAAAGTGCCATATTAAGCAAAAATCTGACTTTTTGCCTTCCGCATCCCGTTGGAAAGGCTCAAGTAAAAGCTGCTTTCTTCTCTATCGGCTATATCTGGCCAAGAATTAAGGGCAAATCGATGTAACCTAATTATTTTTATCAATTCCCTAACATGGATGCTAACTCAGCACAGTGAAAAAAGAGCTGAGTTGGGCTAATATATATTGTAAGGCAGAAGAGGGAATTGATTTATGGAAGCTACACGGCACCAGAACTCCGCAGTAATCGCAACGCTTGTCGACAATCACAGGCGCTTCCTTGCGTTCCTTACGCGTCGTGTAGGGAACCCATCTGACGCCGAGGAAATCCTCCAGGCCGCCTTCGTCAAGAGCGTGGAGAAATCGGATTCGATTCGCGACGGCGAGACCGTCGTGGCGTGGTTCTACCGTCTGCTGCGAAACGCGGTCATCGATTACTACCGCCACCGGGATGCCGAACGCCGTGCCTTGGAACGCGTGGCTGGAATGAACACCGAGGTGGAGACGCCCGAGCCAGATTTTGAACGCGCCGTCTGCCAGTGTGTGAACGATCTGTTGCCGACGCTCAAGGACGACTATTCTGCGCTGCTCAGGCGCGTTGATTTAGAGGGCGCGAGCATTTCCGAAGTTTCGGTAGAGACGCGCATGAAAGCAAACAACACGAGAGTGAAGCTCCACCGCGCCCGGACAGCCTTACGCAAACAGCTCGAGCTAAGCTGCGGAAGCTGCGCCGAGCATGGGTGCCTCGACTGTACCTGCCGGCGCCCCGACTGAACCACGAAGCCCCCCATGTAATGCCTACCGATGTCATCCGTCTACCTGGGTAAAGACCCATACAGTGCCAGTTGCCAAGCCGACTGAGAAAGGGGACGTCAGATGCAATATTGGTTTTACCTTGCTTGGGCCATTCTCCTCGAGGTTGCCGGTACGACGTCAATGAAACTATCCAAAGGCTTCACGCACCTCGTTCCGTCTGTTTTGCTCTTCGTATTCTACGGGGCTTCATTTGTGGCATTGACGTTTGCGCTGCGAAGGATCGATGTGGGGGTTGCGTATGCAGTCTGGTCTGGTGTCGGTACCGCCCTCATAGCAACAATTGGAATGCTCTATTTCCGGGAACCCGTAACGGCTCTTAAGCTAATCAGCATTGCATTCATTATTGCCGGTGTTTGCGGGCTCAATCTCAACGGGCTTAACCATTGAACATTAAATGCCGTAAAAATGTTGTTTGGAGCCAGTGAAACGTCCTGGCGTCTCGCGGTCACAGCCTTGCAGGCGCCGCTGAGCGGCAATGAGATAAGGGGGTAAATGATGGCATTATCAAAGCGGGAGATTCGTTCTAGTTATCAATCGGCAGCGAAGTATTACGACTTCGCGGTGCGGCTCTATGGACTAATAGGTATTCGCAAAGCCTATCGTTCACGCGCGGTAAAACTCTTAGGTCTTCAACGGGGAGACAGTGTTATCGAGCTCGGCTGCGGAACCGGCTTGAACTTTCCCCCTATTGTCGAGCGAATAGGGCCGGAAGGCCGGTTGATAGGAGTTGATCTGGCTCCTAATATGCTTGCGTATGCGC